>ENA-OQBT01000716-OQBT01000716.1-human-gut-metagenome-genome-assembly--contig:-NODE-716-length-18223-cov-4.113727_pt1 | contig 18223 bp, 25 predicted proteins | sample MGYA00242749_ERZ504557 | MGnify/ENA primary metagenome ERZ504557 (study PRJEB26092, sample SAMD00036243) | human gut metagenome | host: Homo sapiens | study: EMG produced TPA metagenomics assembly of... | reverse complement strand
CACACCCATAGACGGCTCCAGAATATTTCCGGTCTCAAATCCCATACGGTCCACCGCTTCATAGATGGCCTGAATGACCGTAGGCTGGTGTAATGGGCGTTGAGGGTGGAGCTTCTGGCGGCGGCATATTCCTCTGGGGTCAGCAGCTCTTTCAGCTGGGCATACTCGGAAGCCATGCCGGTTTCTCCGGGTCAAACGCATCAGAGAGACCGCCCCAGCCCACATATCGAGAAAGAACCTCCTGCTGTTCGGGGCTTGCCTGCTGTCCGGCAACTTCCAGTTCTTTCAGTAAACGAATCGCATTGACATTTGCCTGGAACTTGGCTTTCGGACCGCCTTCGCCCAAATGCTCATCGGTAATGCGGAAGTTTTTTTGCATTGCGGCGCAGGTTAGCCTTGTATTCCTCATAGGAGGCTTCCTCGGCAGCTTTGGCATTGGAGAAGGTCTCCCACTGGCCATTGACCTGAATGGAAACCGGGTGTTCGTCCAGCACTTCCTCAAAGGTTTTCTCCGGCTCAGTCACAGGCTGGTGGCTCTGGCTCCTCGATATGCAGTCGTTCCACCACCACATCATAAGGCAGATTGTTCTTATCGCCGGATAGACGGCCATGGTCTCGGAATGGAAGGTCGGGGATTCGGTAGCCGATTGGGGCTGTTCCTGTCCAAAGCCGTCCTGCTGACGGGCATACATCCCGCGCAGCAAAGGCGCAACCTCATCCCAGCGGAAATACAGCACAGCCAGACGCTTTTCCTCTGCATCCATGACTTCCAGCTCCATGCCCTGTGCCGTGGTACGGTAATCGGCAATATCGCCGGTCTCCAGATTCAGTGTCTCGATCTCACCGGAATAGGCTCTGCTCAGCCAGTAGGCGATCTCGCTGTTGCTCCTGCCGGATTGCAGCAGCGTGGAAATCTGCTTTTTATCCGCTTCATCCATCAGTCCATGAGCCAATACATCCCGCAAGTCCTGATCTGCCTTGTCCGGGTCAATAGGAAGAAACTCGGTATAGTAAGCATTGCGGCGGTCTGCCCGAAGCAGCTGCTCGAACTGTTCTTTGCGCTCTGCCCGGTAGATGGGATATACCATCCCGGTGGGCAGAAGCTGTACGGTGTCCTCCCGCAGCTCGGTGATCTGATAGGCGTCATCCTCGATATACACGGTATCGCCCACGGCATAGACCGGGGCGGCTGGGTCATAGGAGGTTCTTTGCAAAATTGGGCGACGAACTGCGTCATATTCCTCATCGGAATGGAAACTTCGGAAGTCTGCTCTATCTCGGCATCTGCGATCTGCTCGGCATCTGACATCACCTGTTGGATAAACGGGGCATTGTCCAGTTTTTCCGGGTCTGCCACCTGTCCGTTCACGATCCCTCTTTCTTCCAGAGCTTCCCGGATGGCGATTGGGTCGATGTCGTCAAAACGGTCCTGTTCTTCTTCGGTATAGAACCGGTCCTCCTGAATGAGCTGGGCAATCCTGCGCTGTACCTTCGGCCAGGGCAGCTGCGTTTCCTCCGGGCTGCCGGCACGGACAACAAACAGGCTGTTGCTGTTACTGCCGCCGTATTCCTGAGCCAGCCATGCGGCGGTATCTTTTTCTCTTGCATGGTCTTTCATATAGCGGACAACAGCGTGTTTACTCTCAATATTGCCGTTCCATGCACAAAGGGCGGTATCAATATCCTCCTGAGAAAGAGGGCGCAGAAGTTCATGGAGCTTTGGATAGGTTTCGTCGATCACTTCCCGGTGCAGACGCTGACGGAACTCCGGCACATCGGAATAGAGCCGAATCAGCTCCATATCCTTAGAGCCAAGAACCGCACGGCGCACAGCGGCATTGCCTCGATGACAGCATTTTCACGGTCGGAATGACCGCAGGCATTTCGATATGCCACATCCTCAGATATGGCGGCAGTCACCACAGGCTTATACTGCTCAAACTGCTCCCGAAGTAGGCTTTGGCATTTCTTCCTCTATCTCCGGATGCTGGGCATGAATGGCATCTTCTTCTGCCAGATCCTTTTCAGCCTGGATCTTGTCATACTGCGCTTGTTCCTGTTCGGTAAGATAGCGGCCTTTCTGGACAAGTGAAGTAATGCGCTTGGCAACCTTTTCCCAGTTCAAGTGAACATCCGGGCAGTCCTGCTTTTTATAGTGCAGTCCTTTCCCATCGTGATCTTCGCCGCTGTGTGTTGCGCCGGACAGGGCATGAGAGCGTCCGCCAATGCCATACTCGTCTTTGAGGAATCTCACTTTTTCCTTATCCGTATGGTTTTCCATGAAGAACGCATAGATACGGCCTTTTCCTCCGGCGAAACCGCTGCCTCCGGTCATGGCGGCGTCGATCTCATCCTCGGTAATGAAGTGCTGGACGGTTGCCACTTGAGAAAGGTCCGAAGGAAAAGTCCTGCGGGGCAGGTCAAGGTCTTTCAGGTTCTCCCAGATTTCCCTTGGCCTATGGTAGTGAAAGCGCAGCAGGTCACGGTCCTGCTGATAAGCGGTCCAGAAGGCGGCGTATTCTTCCTTGAGGGTCTGGCGGAAAACCGGGTCACTCAGCTGCTCCGTCAGGCGGTGTGTCTCCTCCGGGAACCCATTGCCCTTGATCTCTGACAGGCAGGACAAATATCCGGCTTCTCTGGCGTCCTCACTGAGATCGTGATATAGGTTCCAGAGCTTTTCTGCAAGGAGGGAGCGTTCATAGCCTGCCGCTTCTGCAAGCTCAACATTGGAGGCAAACTGGCCGCTCTCCAAAAGCTCCCCGATACGCTCTGCGGCGCTCTCCCAGGAAATGACCTGGGCAGACCTGTCATAACGGACAGACTTCCCATGAGAAAGATGGATACCATCCTCGGCATACCATGCGCTCACACTGCCAAGGCCGTTGCCGCCGTGGTACAGCGTTTTCAGTATCTCGCAATCTCAGCGGTGGTTTTCTGCTTTTCAAAGGCTGCAACCACACGCTCCCTCTGGCGGTCTGTATTGCCGCCCAAACGCAGCACATGGTCAATATCATTTTGAGCAAAAGAAAAAGCAGAGGATGTATGCGCTACATTCTCTGCTTCATCTATGGATTGGATCTGTTCCGCTTCGGAGAGGAACAGGTTTAGGGTCAGCTGTTGATAAGCTCCGCCATCAGGATCTCCTCTGCCTGGGCTTTGCAGGTGTTCATCAGCCCCACCCACTTCATGGGATCGCTGGCTTTCAGTTCCTCGGTGGCTCCCGCTTCCTTCGCCAGCCGGGGCATCATCTGCTCCAGTCTGTTCTGGGCGGTCTCGTCGATCTCCAGAAGGTGCGGGTACAGCTTCTCGCTCAGCAGCATCTGGTTGTAGAGGATGGGACGGTGTTCCTTCAGATAGGTTTTCCTCATCCTGCCGTACTTGCCCAGGGGTTTCTCCGGCTGCTGGCTCAGCTTCAGGTCGGGAATCAGATAGTCTCCGTTCTGGATGTAGGTCATGGGATTGTTCATCTTGCTTGCTCCTTTCTTCTTGGGTGGCTTCGCGCTCTGCATTTCGGACGGTGACGCCGATCTGCCGCAGCACCTGCTGGTTGATCTGGCTGACCGCTGTTCCCAGCGCCCCGATGGTGGACGGGGTGTTGAAATCAAAGATCGCCATGAAATCTTCGTGGTCGAAGTAGCGTTCCGGCTCCAGTCCACAGCGGGACATCAAAGCGTAAGTGATGCTGACGGTGGCGGCTGCCTTGAACTGCACTCCGATGTTATACTCATCATATTCCTCCAAAAAGGAACCGTCAACGATATAGAAGAAGTCCTGCTGATGCTCCGTCCAGTATTCCTCAGCCAGTTTTCCGGCTACCTTGGTGAGCTGTCCGGCAAGGTCATCACCATAGACATCGTAGGTGCGCTCCAGCATGGCCTGCACCGAATCCAGATGGCGCTCCTCCAGCTGCCATAGCCAGGGAGTGCGGGAATGTTCACGGGTTCCGGTGTCGGAAATGTCAAAGACATAGCGCAGGCGGGGTCTGTCCCCGGAATCGTCCACCAGAGCGATCCCCTTGGAACCGCGCCTTACATATCGGCCCATCTTTTCATTCCACAAATCGTACTCCGCACAGGCGGTGGCGTCCGGTCGCTGGGCGTAGATCATCAGCTGCTCATGGAACGGGTACTTGTAAAGGCGGGAAGCAGTGGTGAGAAACCCTGCCCATTCCTGCCAGCTCCCCGTGAGCTGTGTTGCCACCTTGTCCGCCATCTGTGCATATCGTTCAGCTTTGTTTGGCATGGTGTTCTGTCCTCCTTTCGGTTTTGGGGTAAAGAGGTGGGGTGGCAGATTGCCACCCCATCCCTGCGGTTATGGTGTTTACTGGTCAAAATCCGGGTACAGCTCCAGCTGGGCAAAGTCCTCATCGATCATCGCACAGAGCTTCGTAAGGGCGCTGTCGGTCAGCTCCCTCAGTTCCGTTTCCTCCGGTGATAGCTCGCCGCGCATCTCACGCAGGCTGTCGATCAATCCGGTGCGGCTGCCGGTATTGTAAATGCACATCAGGTTTATTTCCTCAAAAGTAAAGTTTCCCATATCAAATCTCCCTTTCCGCACTCTTTTTGGGTGCTGTCTTTTTGTGTTCTGCTTTGGGCTGGCTTTTCAGCTGATCCACAACGGATTTTTTCTTTTCCCGTTCCTCCCGATAAACGGCGTCAGCAAGTCCATCAGGGAAATGGGCTGACCGCTTCGGGCCTGCTGTTCCAGCTCTGCCACCGTAGGCTCTTTTGCGCCATTGTTGATGATACCGTCGATCATGCCGTAATCGTCCTCCACGGTCATCTCCGCATTTTTCAGCGGATTTTGCGAAAAGAATCCAGGGATCTGGGTAAAACCAACGCTGTCACAGTAATGACAGGATACCTTACCGTCCTGCTTGATCGCAACGATGTCGCTGACGCTCATAGAAGGATGGTGGTAGTCTGCCGGATGATCGTTGTTGAACTGATTATAAAGCTGTTCAACAGCAGCCTGCGGAGAATTGCAGGATTCCAACGGCGCAGTATAGACCAGATCATAGTTTTCACGCTTTACTGCCTGCCCGATGGATCGGAGCCAGTCCATCCCTTCATAGCGAATGTCATGCAATTCATCGGTATGCTTTACCTGATAGATGGCAAAGCAATCTCTATTCTGGGAGAGAAATGCCTGTTCTCGTTCCTGCTGATGTTCCTGACGCTCCATGACCTTTTCATGGAACTGAGGGCTTTTCTCCCATTCCTCACGGTCCACACCGCAAAGACCGCCATGCTCCATGATCTCCTGTGTGTCAAACACCATGCTCTCCGTATTGTCCTTATGCAGCACATAGACAGTCAAACCGGCGGCATCCAGTTCCAGCGCCCGTTCTCTGGTAACAGGAGCATCCCATCATAGGAGTAGCCATATTCCTGCATATCCGGTGTGGAGACCTGCTCATCGGGCATGGGGTATTCATCCAGTGCCTGCTCCTGTGCTTCCGGCAGCTGGGAAGAAGTAGCCATCTGACTGGCCTCTGCCTGCATCTGCTGATAGGCAGCTTCCTGCAAGGTCTCAATGATGGACAACGGTGCGTATTTTACCGAGTCTTTGCCCAAATCGTTGTCATCACAAATCTGGAGAACTGCCTTCATGCGGGAAAGCTCCGGCATATCCAGCTGACCGCCATCCATCTCTTTCATGGACGCAGCATCGTAAAGGGTGTAGTCCCATCCGCTGTCACAGGGCTGGATATGAAGATAGGTGCATCGTCGATCAGAAACAAAGCCTCCTGCTGATTGGCGTCCGCCCCCAGCACCTCCATTTCTGGCATGGCCGCAGCAGTTCCTTTACCGCTTTCTGTACCAGCGGATTGTCACGGTAATAGTCGATTGCCTGGATGGTATCCAGGTCAATGGTCTGCCCGGTCAAAATCGGAAAAGGTCCTTCATAGTCGCTTCCATCTTTCAGCTCAAAGCCAATGCCCTTGATCCCGTTCATTCGCTCTGCCGGAATCTCCTGATAAATGCGAATTGCTTCCTCCAAAGACAGGTTATCGTGGTATTCTCCGAGGTTTGGAAACTCCATACACTCTGCTGCATAATAACAAATGGTTTCTTCCTTACTTACCGCTTCTCCGGCAGGGGTAAGGTCATACTCCTGAATTTCTTCCGGTGAGAGTTTTTCCAGGTATTCCACATAACCAAATGCCTGTACCTTTCCATCCTCGTAGTTTTCCAGTGTTGATGTGAAATGTACCTTGCAGCCCTCTTGGAAGGGATAAACACCCGCATCAGCCGCCGCCTTTGTGATGTAATATCGAAAGGTTTCGGACTCTTTTTGTATTTCCGAGGTGGCAGTGGTCATTTCTTCTTTGGGGTGCAAATCAATCCCACGCTCTTTGCAGATTTCCTTATAGTGGCGCTCAATGTCAGAGATCAAAGTGCCGGAGGTCTTATTGATGGTCTCCAAACTGGCTCTCAGTTCTTTCAGTTCCTTGCCCTGACTCCAGCTGGCAATATAGCCGAAGCTGTTTTCTCCGGTCTCGATGCCAAAATACTTGCAGACTGCATAGGAGATGCTTTCAGCCTCCACTTCCTCCGTGTGGCGGTCTTTCCTCTGTTCCTGCAAAAACTGAGCGAGGGTAGAAAAGCCACCGACAAAATTCAGCCTTCTTCCTCGGTCAACCGAAGATACCCTTCTTTTGAAAGGTCTAAGGGTTCTGCCAGAATCACAGAGCCTGCATGATTTACACCAACTTGGTCCTCCACATAAATCGGATCGCCGGGGTCATAGTCAGAACCGCGCAGGTCGTAGCAGTAAACGCCCTCCGGCAGAGTATCACGGGCAATCCGCCCATTGGAAAACAGACCGGGTTTATCAAACAGCTCAATCTCCTGATACTTCTCGTCATTGGCAATCTGAATCTTTTTCTGATTGTGGAGCTTGCTATGGGCAATCTCGTGGACTGTGGCCGAAACCGTCTGCACCTCACTCATGCCCTGACGAATGGCGATTTTCTGATGATCGGCAGAAAAATAGCCGTCCGTATCGGCGGCCATTGCTTCAAAAGTGATCGGCACCGGCGCACTGCGGCGCAGAGCCTCTATGAATGCCTCATAATTGGGCACATTTCCGGAAAGGGAGGAAGCAAGCTCCGGCAAAGGTTTCCCGTCAGTCTGGCTCACATCAAAGACCTTGACCGGGCGGAACATGGGGATTTCGATTTCTTTTTCCTCTGTAACGATCTTTCCGTCTTTATCCAAAATCGGAGCCTTGGTATCCGGGTCCAGTTTCTGCTCCTCGATTTTCTTCTTGTACGGTGTGGGGGCGATGATGGTAATGCCATGCTCGCCCTTTTTTACATGACGCTCAAACTGGTCTTTCCACTTATTGTATCCGGCTACCAAAGTGGCGTCCGGCTTCTGCATATAGATGAGCATGGTATTGTTTACCGAATAGCGGTGGAAGCGGGACATGACGGACAGATAGCGCATATACTTTTCACTCTCGAACAGTTCCTTGATGCCCTGCTCGATGCCGTCTGTGATTTCCCTTAGCCTCTCTCGGTTGGTGGGTTTGTTCTCAGCCATGATTTTCAATCTCCTTTCCAAGTGTGTGATTTCTGCTGTGTGTTCTGCAATCCATGCCTTTTGTTCTTCTTCACTTTCATAAAGAAAAAGGTCCAGCAGGTACTCTACATAGGTTTTCTTCTGGATCGCTTCCACAAAACAGGGGTGCGGTTCCTCCTCTGGTGTCCGGGGAGAATTGTCGACCTCCCATTTTTTCAGCAGATAGTAGTAATCGGACAGTACGCGATAACACCGCTGCCGGTCCTCCCGAAACTGCTGTGCCTCGGTTTTCTGCCGGACATACCTCCTGCGGGGAGGGGCCTGACTGTCATAGATCAGGCCAAAGTCCTGTGCCATTTTCTCCGCCGCTTCTTTTGGGGAGAGGTCAAAGAGCTTTGCGGTAAAGTCGATCACATCCCCATCTGCACCGCAGCCAAAGCAGTGGAACCGCTGGTCTACCTTCATGCTGGGGTTCTTATCATCGTGAAAGGGACAGCAGGCCATACCATTTCGTTTGACCTCGATCCCATAAAACTCTGCCGCTTCTCTGGTGCTGACCGACTGCTTGACTGCTTCAAATACATTCTCTGCCATGTGCCTTTAACTGCTGGACTTTCTCACAGGGGGCTGGTATCCGGCGGCTTTCGCACGCTCACTGGCAGCTTTGCGACGCTCGGCACTGTATGGCTCCCTGACTGATACACACCGCTTGGGGACGGTAAAGTTATGGGCGTCCTTTCGGGTGATCTGGTCGGGGTGCTTTTTTGCCAGCAGTTCCAGCTTCTCCATCAAACGGGGATCGTGGGTGTAGACCTCAGCCATTGGTTCTGCCTGGTTATAGAGGAGAATGGTTTCCCGTTCCACTAAAGAGAGCTTCATCGGCTGCCTCCTTTCCGCTGGTCAAATTCCAGCTTGAAGTTGGCGTACTGTCCATCGTCCTCCAAAACCACAGTGGCATCGTAGGTCTTGCCGGTTTTCTCCGAATATAGCCCGTTACACGGACACGGCCATCGTTCAGCAGTGCAGACACCACAGCCTTAGTCGGCTGTTTTTTCTTGGCAGCCCACCATTTGTTATTTTTCCAGATTGCAAATTTGCAAGAATCATTCTGACAGAAGAAGCCTTTTTGCAGTTCTGCAACTTCACCGCCGCAGCGAGGGCATTTGCCTACACCTCACGGGGCGGAGTGAACAGGTACTCGGTTCCCTTGATGACCTGATAAGTTCCCACCAGATCTTTCAGCATGGTGCTGATCCCGTCCAAAAACTCCTCCGGGGCAAGCTGCCCGCGCTCGATCTCGCCCAGGCGGTACTCCCACTCGGCAGTCAGAAGCGGCGATTGCAGCTGTTCTGGCAGAACGGTGATAAGGGAAACTGCATCGTGGGAAGGGAGAAGCTGCACCGTTTTCCTGCTCTTTTTTCGTTCCAGAAAACCGGCAGATACCAGCTTTTCCAAAATACCGGCACGGGTGGCCGGTGTCCCCAGACCTTTTCGCTCGGCATCCTCTGGCATATCCTCTTTTCCGGCAGTCTCCATCGCAGACAATAGGGTGTCTCCGTAAAGTGTTGGGGCGGACTGCTTTTGCCTTCTTTGACGATTGCCTCAGAAACCGAAAGGGTCTGTCCCTCGGTCAGCTCCGGCAGGGCTTTCTCTGTATCCTCTTTTTTCGGCTCTGCATCCTTCATTTTGGCACGGTAGGCGTTCTCCAGTGCTTTCCATCCGGGGTGCTTTACCGTTTTCCCTTTGGCGGTAAACTCCCCGCCGGCACAATCGGCAGTTACAACCGTTTCCGAATAGATGTGTGGCTGGGCTACGGCGCACAGCAGACGCAGGGCTACCAGCTCCAGCACCGCCTTTTCTCCCGCTGGAAGGGAAGAAATATCTGCATCCTTGAGATTTCTGGTAGGGATTACTGCGTGGTGGTCGGTTACTTTCTTATCATTGATGACCTGGGCCGCATCGCAGAAAATGGCGATCCCTTTGCGAAACGGCATGGCGTTGGCAACCAGATTGACTAGCACCGGCAGGCTATCTGCCATATCGCCGGTCAGATAGCGGCTGTCGGTACGGGGATAGGTGCAGAGCTTCTTTTCATACAATGCCTGAAGATAATCTAAAGTCTGTTGGGCCGTATATCCCAGCAGACGGTTGGCATCCCTTTGCAGTAGTCAGGTCATAGAGGGCAGGCGGCTTTTCGGACTTTTCCTTGCACTCCACCTTTTTGATTGTGACAGCTGCACCCCGGCAGGCTTCTTTCAGCTGATCTGCGCTTGCTCGGTCACTCATGCGCTCCCCGGACACGGTAAGACCGGGCAGTTCCAGCGAAACCGTGTAGAACGGAACCGGCTTGAAGGTGTCGATCTCAGCTTCCCTTTGGACAATGAGTGCCAATGTCGGGGACATCACGCGCCCGATGTTGAGGGTGCGGTGGTACAGCACGGAAAACAGCCTTGTGGCATTGATCCCCACCAGCCAGTCGGCCTTGGCACGACAGAGGGCCGCATCTCGCAGGCCATCATAGTCCGCACCGGGGCGCAGGTTTGCAAAGCCCTCCCTTATGGCGGAGTCCTCCATCGAAGAAATCCACAGGCGTTTCATGGGCTTTTGGCAGCCTGCCAGCTCATAGACGCTGCGGAAGATCAGCTCGCCCTCGCGTCCGGCATCACAGGCATTTACCACCTCTGTCACATCCGGGGCGTTCATCAGCTTTTTGAGAACATCAAACTGTTTCTTTTTATCCTTGCCCACCACCATCTGCCAATGTTCCGGCAGGATAGGCAGGTCATCATATCGCCACTTGGCGTACTTGGGGTCATAGCTATCTGCGTCCGCAAGACCTGCCAGATGGCCCACGCACCAGCTGACACGCCAGCCGTTGCCCTCCAGATACCCGTCCTTACGGGCAGTTGCACCGATCACCGCAGCCAAACTCTGGGCAACCGACGGTTTTTCAGCGATTACCAGCTTATATCTCATCTTCTTCATCCTCCCATTCTTCCAGCACAGGCGTGTGCAGTTTTTTCTCTATGCTGTTTTCCTCATCCAACAGCAGGTTATAACCGAACCGGTAGTCATAGCGGTACAGTTTCCCCAAAAGGTCATTGATGATGATGCGGCAAGCCAGAATGACACGGGTTTTATCCACCTGCATCAGCTGGTAGCGTTGATAATTACTGTAATATTCTTCATAGCGATGGGTATTGCGGACGGTATCTTCAAGCAAAATATCTACTGCGTCCTGACAACCATCTTCTTTTTCCCCTTCCATGCAGTTCAGAAGCTCCATCATCAGGGGAAAGCTCTGTTCATCCATAGGGGCCTCAGCTGCAAGATAACCGATCAGGGCAGATAGGAGCAGACGGGCTGCTGTCTGTTCCTGATCCGTCAAAACAGCCATCGTTTTCTCCGCATTTGGCAGGATCTTTTCTTCCACAAAATCCGCCGCGTCTCCTGAATAAAGCTGACGGATGGAATCTATGGACAAGGGAACCGTTGCGGCATCCAGGGAGAAATCAAAGGAATCTTCCTGCTTCGGTTTTCTCCGGAGTTTGTTTAACATGGTAGAAAGAATATCGCCGCCAAAATACACAGCAATTACCAGCAGGTCAAAAACAGCAATCAGCTTGATAAATATAATCAGAACACTCATTTTTTTCGTTTCCTTTCTTTGAGCCAGCGTTCCATCTCACGGTGGCAAACGCCTACGCAGGGACTTCCATAATTCCCGCAGCCATAGCAGGGGTGGCTTTGGGGCAAAGAGGGAGGACGGGAAGTTTCCTTCCCGCCCTCCGGCCTGCGTGTCATCATTCGTTCATAGGACTGTCTGTGAAACGGGTCATTTCACGCTGTCCTCGTCATCTTCTATGCTGCCCCCGTCAGCGTCCGGCTCGCCCGACTCCTCATCTTCGGTTTCCCATTCCTCGGAATCTTCCTCGCCATAATCATAATCGTCCAGACTGTCATTGCCCTTGATCTTAGGCTTATTCTTAACGAGCTTCAAGTAGCAAATACGCCACCGCCACCCAGCAGAGCCAGCAGGAGGATCAGCGCAGCCGGGTTCAGTCCGGCAGGCTTTTCTTTTTCCGGCTCCGGTGTTTCTGCCGGAGGTTCCGGTGCTTTTCCCGTACATTTACTCCTATCGGTTACACAGACCGGGCAGGCCGTATTGACTGCCCCTGCTTCACATTTTGTCGTGCAGCTGCACACCGCAGGCGGTTCCTCTTTGGCTTTTCCATCCTCCATCAGCGCCATCAAGTCTGCTTCATCCACCTGGTTCAAGAAATGGACAGCGGTTTTCTTGTCCTCATTGGCTCGGTCAATGAGGATATAGAAATAGTTGCCCGCCTTGGTGGTCACGGTAATGAGCTGTTTGTTGCCACCAAAATCGTCCACCAGAGCGGCGTTGCCATCCGGGGTCAGCGGAGGTGCTTTTTCCGTTTCTTCCACCACCACATTGCTGTCATTGGTGGTATCCTCTGCCGGGGGCGGCGCTGCGCCCTGGGCAAAAGCGGGAACGGTAAAGCCTGATACCAAAACCAGCGTCAGGCAAAGGGTGGAAAGTGTTCGGATCAGTCGTTTATTCCTCATAACTGTTTCCCTCCTGTTCGTTGTTGTCATTCGCCAAACTGCCGGGAACTGTGCCACCGGACAGCATGGCGCTCAGCTGGACCGGGGTCATATGCAAAGCGCGCACCATTTGGACGATCTCCAGATTTTCTGCCTCGGTTTTCTGTGCTTCCAGCGCCTTGAGCTTTTCCTGATACTCTGCGATCTTCTCGCGGACCTTTGCAATCTCCTGGTCAATGCGTTCAATTTTGTTCTTTGCCATCGTCTATCACTCCTTCTAAAAATCTCTGTTACCAATTCATCAGGCCGTAGCCCTTGATACTCTGATAATTCAGGTCATAACTCTTGATCTTGCAGGCATCGCCGGAATTTCCCTCCACGGTATAAACACGGCTGCCATCGGTGCCGACAACGATTCCCACATGGTCAGCAGTACCGTCCAGATCCCAATCGAAGAAAATGGCATCGCCGGGGGCAATGTTCTCATACCCCCGTGCGCCCCACTGTCCATGAGACTGGAACCACGGAACGCCCTGCCACTCACAGCCTGCAAAGCGCGGCTCACTTTTTCCTGCCTGGTTATAGCACCAGGATACGAAGCAGGCGCACCATTCCACGCGGCTGTCAAAGCCATACCAGCTCCAGTAGGGATAACCGCCCACATTTCCCACCTGACTTTTCGCCAGTTCCACCAGCTGCGGATTGCCGGGGCGGGTGCCGTTAATGAACTGCACACCGGACAAATCTTCCGAGCCGCTGGTATCAGGGGAACCGCCGCCAAACAACAGCGGCTTATTGCCCATGTCTGTCGGTAGACCTGATACATTTCCATCTGCTCCGGGGTCAATAGCTCCGACGCCACAGCGGAAATGGGCTTGCTGGTGAGTTTCACATTCAGAATGTAATACTCATAGGGTACTTCTTCTGAGGTAGTCTCGCCGGTCTCCGGGTCGGTGGAGGTCTCCGTGCGATAGCGGATCTCCACTTCCTCGGTAAGCGTCAGCTGATACTGTGCTACAAACACACGCGCCAGCTCTGCCTGGGCGCTTTGCCGGGTATAGCCCTGCAAGACAGCAGAGAGGAATGCCGCCAGCTCATGAGGGTCATGGCCGATCATGCCAAGGTCATACCGATACTCGTCATACCCTGGGTGGCTGCTTTCGATGTTGTCAATTTCCTCCTGCAACTGGGCTTCTCTGGCTGCATAATCTGCCTCCACTGCCAGCATTTCCGGGTCATCCGACGGATAGGTGGTGCCGGATAGAACGGAACCGATGCTCTGCGCCATCATGGAACAAGAGGACATGGTATTCATCAGCATACAGGCGATGAGGAACAAACCCCTGCGATCAAGAAGCCCTTTTTGTGGCGCATGACGAATGCCCCTGCCTGCTGTGCCTTTTCTTTTACCGTCCTTGCGGCTTTTCCGGTTTTGGACGCAGCCTGAGCGGTATTTCCGACAGTCTGACCGGTGCGCTTGGCAGCGGCATACTGCTTTTTGATGGCCTGCTTTTGCTGCCAGCGGGAAAGAGGATTGCTGGAAAACTGGGGATTTTCCTGCAAAGATTTCTGGTACAGGACATTTACATTTGCCTTTTCCAGTTGACGCTCTGCCTGGCTGCTTTGCGGTACGGCTTCAGCTTGTGGCTGCGGTAGCCCTCCCGCACCAGATAAGCGCCGGTCTCCACCGCCTCCTCGGACTTGTGGGCGCTTTCCACGCCCACATTGTCCTGTTCTGTTTCCCGGATTTCTTTGTGGAGCTTGCCCGCGACCAGATGGACAGGAGCTTCCTTGATCCTTGAGAAACTTTGGAGGGTGGCTTTTTCTTGTCCTCAAAGGTCAGCTTCGAGGTCTTTTTTCCAGTATCCGGGTCAATGACCGTCTGCCTGACCTTTTTCTTTGGAATATTGGCCTGCGCCTTATCTGCTCTGGTCGCAGCTTTCTCCGCTTTGCGGATCGGCTTTTCCAGCGCAGGGGCAGCCCGTTCCTCATCGGTAAAGCGCAGGCGCGGCTCTTTATTCAAACCATTCTCCCAGCATGAGGGAGGACATCATGTAGTGCAGCTCTGCATAAATGGCCATCCCCACAGGATCGTTGAACATACAGCCGGACAGGTAGGCATAAAACTGTGCCACCACATCAGACAGGATCTTTGCTTCGGTTCCTTCCAGAACCAGACCGCCCATGCCTTCCTTGGCACGGATGGCGCTCCAGACCTCTGCCAGACGGAGAAGCCCCACCTGACCGGTCTCATTCAGTTCGGCTGCCTGATCTGCCGCCGTGCGGCACTCACTTACCGCATCAGCCATGACCGTAAGCAGCTGGCTGCGCTGGGCATTTACCGCCCTGTCAAAAAACATCAGCGGGTTTTGATTCAAAATGTTGGGGTTCATCATCATTCATCCTCCTTCTTTTTCAGTTCCTGGGGTTTGGTGGTCATAATGCGGTAAAGCTCGGTATTCTTCGGGAAGTGATCCACGAAAGGCAGGATCGTGGAGCCATAGAACAAAAGGCCCTCGCCCTCACCGGAGTGGGTCACATAGCTAAGCTGGTGCGTGGAAATGCCCAGCTGCTTGGCAAGGATCTGTCGGTCTCCGCCTGCCTGGTTGAGCATATACACGAAGTCGGAGTTTTCAAAGATGTTCTCCACCTCACGGCTGGAAAGCAGGTCTTTGACATTCTGGGTGATACCTGTGGGAATGCCGCCCCACTTACGGAATCGCTTCCAGATTTCCACCGTATAAGCGGCGGTCTGTTCCTCTTTCAGAAGCAGGTGCATCTCGTCGATGTAGTAACGGGTGGACTTGTGAGCGGCACGGTTGATGGTAACGCGGTTCCACACCTGATCCTGGACCACCAGCATACCGATTTTCTTGAGCTGCTTGCCCAGCTCCTTAATGTCATAGCAGACAATGCGGTTATTGATGTCCACATTGCTCTGGTGATTGAACACATTGAGGGAGCCGGTTACATAGATTTCAAGGGCCGTGGCGATATACTGGGCTTCCTTTTCCTCCTGTGAACGCAGCAGGTTATATAGATCCTCCAGAATCGGCATATTCTCCGGGCACGGGTCATTGAGATAGGTCTGATAGACCAGACGCACACAACGGTCGATGATGGTTTTCTGCACCGGCTGCAATCCGTCCTTGCCGCCCACGATCAGCTCACACAAGCTGAGGATAAAGTCAGACTTGAGGGACAGCGGGCTTTCATCATCGAGTAGTCCAGGTTCAGGTCCATCGGATTGATGTAGTTGGTTGAGGTAGGCGAGATCTTGATGACCTGCCCATGCAGACGCTCAACAAGAGGTGCGTACTCAGCTTCCGGGTCACAGATGATAACATCATCATTGGTAAGCAAAAAGCAGTTGGCGATTTCTCGTTTTGCACTGAAGGACTTACCGGAACCCGGCGTACCCAAAATCAAGCCGTTGGGGTTTTTCAGCAGCTTTCGGTCCACCATGATGAGGTTGTTGGACAGAGCGTTGATGCCGTAGTACAGGGCTTCTTTGCCGTTCTGAAACAGTTCCTGTGTAGTGAACGGTACAAAGATAGCCGTAGAACTGGTGGTCAGCCCTCGCTGGATCTCGATCTGATTGAGTCCCAGAGGCAGACAGCTCATCAGCCTTCTTCCTGCTGAAAGTCCAGTCTGGTCAGCTGACAGTTATACTTCTGGCAATAGAGCCTGCCTGAAAGATGTTGTTGCCAAGCTGACGGGGATTGTCCGCTGTGTTCAGCACCAAAAAGGAGACAAGGAACATTCTCTCGTTTCGGCTCTGCAAATCCTGCAACAGCTTTTTCGCTTCACTGCCGTAGGTGGCAAGGTCAGAGGGAATGATGTCCATGTCGTATCCTGCGCGAACTGCTTTTTTCTGTTCCTCGATCTTGCTGCGGTCCAGGTCGGTAATCTTTCGCTTTACCGTTTTGATGGCTTTCACCTGATCCACCGACTGAATGTGCATACTCACAATGAGCGAGCTTTCCATATCCAGAAAATCAGCCAACAGACGGTCATTCAGCTCCGGTGCGAGAATCTGCAAAAAAGAAACAGTCCCGTATTTCTTGCCCATACGGAACTGCTTGCCGGTGCGGAACTCAAAGGAGCTTGGTGCAATAAAATCCTTTGTGGACAGACCGGAAGGAGCCAGCCAGTCCCATTCAAACTGAAACGGGAGTTGTTCATCCATGTGGAATACCGCATGAAGCTGAAAAAGCCTTTCTTTACCGTCCAGCGTTCTGGCAGCTACACCAAGACGCTTGAAGTTATTAAGTATATCGGTCTCAATACGCTCCAGACGGGGCTTGGCGGCTTTTATGCTGTCCGCGTCTATACCAAAGGTCAGGTATTTGGTCTTGATGAGACCGTTGTTACCTCTGGCCAGCTGATTTTGCAGCATTGTGGTATATTCTTCGCGGATACTGTCAAAGGCGTCCCTCTGGGGCGGGATGGAAATGGAGTTAGCAAAGGTCTCCTCCGATGCCGCAAGGTTCAAAAAAGACAGCTGGAAATGAATCGAGCTGTCAAAATAATTGAGGAAATCACACCACCCCTCAAAGATTGCCGTCTTATCTTCGTTTTGGGAGAGCTGATAGTTGATGTCCTGAAACTGGATGGTCTTTGTGTAGTGGCTGTCCGATACGCGGCAGATTCCGTCCGGCCACATCCGTTCATAAGGGATACTGTCCTGCGCAGATTTTCCTTTTTTGTCCGTGCGGTTAGCGCGGGCAATGGCCGCTTCGATCTGCTTCTTATCGGCGCGAGACAGCTTTTTCTTTGTCTTTACCGGCTGCACAGTTTTTTCCTCGGTTTTTCCGAACATCCGATGCAGCCATTTTTTTATTGCGGTGAACAATGTCATACACCTCCTTATCGAGCATTTCCTGCCGCTTTAATACGGCATAAAAGTTGTTGGTCTGGTAAGGTCGCTGCTTTGAACGGATCACAGCTACTTTGAGAATGTTGCCCACGATCTTTTCCAGGGGCTGTCCATGCTTTTCGTACATAGCCAGCATAAAGAAGGGCAGCATAACCAGCATCATACACATAGCCGCTACACTGTTTCCGGTAGGTTTTCTGAGCAAAAAGAAAAGCGGTACGCCAATAAGCGCTCCGCCCGTGAAGCAGATAAGCTGCCGCTTGGTCAGATTGAACATGACCTTTGTTTTGACTTTTGTTAAGTCCTTGGGTACGGGTACATAAGCCAATGTGGAAACCTCCTTCCGTTTTAGTGCGCCTGAAAGACTGATTTGGCGAGACTGCCGGTTTTGAACAGCGTAAAACATAGCAGTACGGTGTAGCCCACGCAGCTCCAGATTGCCATGATGATGTCATCTTCCAGAGCGATGTTCTGCACCAGCACAGCATAAATTGCCACGCAGACTATAATGAGAAACGCCTGAAAGCCCAGTGCCAGCAGGATCGGAGGTAATTCTGTCCCATACCGCCCCATTCTTTGCCCATCATTGCAGCCATTGGAACGGGAGCCACCGAAGTTACAAGGTAGATCTCGATCATACGGCCATAAATAACGATAAAGATACAGATATACAACGCCCACATGGTAATGCCAATAAAGAGGGATTGGAACCACAGTCCGAACAGCGGTCCCAAATCCATTTCCATCAGCCTCGGTTCCAGATCGGTCATAACTGAGGAAATGTCAATGGACGCATCCGAATTGATAATCCCTGCCGCCTGCGCCACCACGCTCTGCGCCATATCAAAGACGCCCATCACGATATTCCATGTGTTTGTGACAATGAGGATGGCGGCAGCTGATTTGAACACCCACTTGAAAATCATCCAGGTATCCACATCATGCAGGTTATTCTTGTCTGCAATCATCTGGATCAGGTCTACGGTCATCACGATAGCCAGGATCACACCTGCAATCGGCACCATGATGGAGTTTGACAGATTCTCAATCATATTGAAAATACTGCCATTCCATCCCTGTGGGGTCTGTCCTACCTGTACGGATATATCCGCGACCTGTTGGTTTACGCTGTCAAACATCCCCGAAAGGTTGCTCATAATACCGCCCACCAGCATTTCTTTCAGCCAATTTGTCAGGGCTTCAAGTAAGAAATCCATACGGTGTCAACCTCCTTTCCGCCGCCCCCGCA
>ENA-OQBT01000714-OQBT01000714.1-human-gut-metagenome-genome-assembly--contig:-NODE-714-length-18284-cov-3.433607_pt1 | contig 18284 bp, 17 predicted proteins | sample MGYA00242749_ERZ504557 | MGnify/ENA primary metagenome ERZ504557 (study PRJEB26092, sample SAMD00036243) | human gut metagenome | host: Homo sapiens | study: EMG produced TPA metagenomics assembly of... | reverse complement strand
TCTACATCAAGCAGCGTACTATTCTCCAAGTTACAGGCAAGTACAGGAGCAGAATTAAATATCAACCAGATCTGGCTGGTAGCTGCAAATACAGTTGGTAGTACCGCAGGAAAGATTATTTCTCCACAGAGTATCGCAGTAGCGACAGCGGCAACAGCAACGGTAGGAAAAGAAAGTGAAATCTTAACAAAGGTTATCAAATATTTCGTATTATTCGTTATCATCTATGGATTAGTTTGCTACTTTGGAGTCAAATTGATCTGAAAATGATAAATATAAAAGATATTAAAAAGCTATAAACTTTTAAGGAGGAAGATAAATGAGTGAGTATCAGTATAACAAAGTGACACCAGAGATGATCGAGAAATTCAAAGAGATCGCTCCAAAACGTGTCTTAGTGGGTGATGAAATCAATGAGGATTTCACCCATGATGAGATGGCAATCTACGGAAAAGCTAGACCAGAAGTTTTAGTAGAAGCAACATCAACAGAAGAAGTTGCAGCTGTCGTTAAACTTTGTAATGAAAACAAGGTTCCTGTAACACCAAGTGGTGCAAGAACAGGATTAGTAGGAGGAGCCGTAAGTATCGGTGGCGGTGTTATGATCTCTCTTACAAAGATGAACAAGATCCTTGGATATGACAAAGAAAACTTTGTAGTGAAGATTCAATCAGGAGTCCTTTTAAATGATCTTGCACAGGATGCAGAAAAACAAGGATTATTATATCCACCAGATCCAGGTGAGAAATTCGCAACAGTCGGTGGAAACGTAGCAACCAACGCTGGTGGTATGAGAGCTGTTAAGTACGGATGTACAAGAGATTATGTACGTGCCATGACAGTTGTATTACCAACAGGTGAGATCGTAAAACTTGGAGCTACTGTATCAAAGACAAGTTCAGGATACAGCTTATTAAACTTAATGATCGGTTCTGAAGGTACTTTGGGTATTATCACAGAACTTACATTAAAAGTAATTCCAGCACCAAAATCAGTGATCAGTCTGATCATTCCTTATGAAAACTTAGAGGATTGTATTGCAACAGTACCACAGTTCTTTATGCATCATCTGGCACCACAGGCTCTGGAATTTATGGAAAAAGAAGTTGTTATGGATACTGAGAAGTTCTTAGGAAAACAGGTATATCCAAAAGAATTAGAAGGAACAGAGATTGGAGCATATTTATTAGCAACATTTGATGGAAATTCTGAAGAACAACTGGAAGATATCATTGAACAGGCATCTGAAGTAGTATTAGAAGCAGGAGCAATTGATGTATTAGTTGCTGATACACCAGCCTTAAAGAAAGATGCATGGGCTGTCCGCGGAGCATTACTTGAGGCAATTGAAGCAGATACTGTACTGTTAGATGAATGTGATGTTGTAGTTCCAACAAATAAGATCGCAGAATTCCTGACATATACAAAATCATTAGAAGCAGAAGCTGATTTCAGAGTGAAGAGCTTTGGACATGCTGGAGACGGTAACTTACATATCTATACATGCAGTAATGACATGGAAGAAGGAGAGTTTAAGAAACAGGTTGCAGTCTTTATGGATAAAGTATATGCAAAAGCAACAGAATTCGGTGGAATGATCTCTGGAGAACATGGAATCGGACATGGAAAGATGGACTACCTAGCAGAGTCTCTCGGACCAGTTCAGATGAGGATCATGGAAGGTGTTAAAGAAGTCTTTGATCCAAATATGATCTTAAATCCAGGTAAGATCTGCTACAAATTATAAGATTAATTAGGAAACGATCGATCAAACATAAACAAGTAACATAAACAAGTAACATAAAACATATACAAAGCTTTTTAAGGTTATTTTAGGAGGATATCAAGATGGCATATTTAATTTCAGAGGAAGCAAAAGACTTATTACAGGATGTACACGAGTTCTGTGAAAATGAAGTAAAAGAACAGTGTAAAGCATACGACGTCAGTGGAGAATGGCCAAAAGAAATTTATGACAAAGCCATTGAAATGCAGTTACATTCATTAGAAGTACCAGAAGAATACGGTGGACCAGGATTATCAAGAGTAGACGTTGCGGCACTGATCGAAGAAATGGCTATCGCAGATGCAGGATTTGCAACAACAATTTCTGCCAGTGGATTAGGAACAAAACCAGTACTGATCGCAGGAAATGAAGAACAGAAAAAACATGTATGCCAGAAGATCATTGATGGTGGATTTGGAGCTTTCTGTTTAACAGAACCAGGAGCAGGATCTGATGCCAGTGCAGGAACAACAACAGCTGTCAAAGACGGAGATGAGTGGGTATTAAATGGAAGAAAATGCTTCATTACAAATGGAGGAATCGCTTCTTTCTACTGTATCACAGCTATGACAGATAAAACAAAAGGTGTCAAAGGAATCTCTATGTTCTTAGTTGATGCTGGAACACCAGGATTAAGCACAGGTAATGAAGAAAATAAAATGGGTATCCGTACATCAAACACATGTGATGTTGTATTAGAAGACTGTCGTATTCCAGCTGCAAACTTAGTTGGAGAAGAAGGAAGAGGATTCTCAATCGCAATGAAGACATTAGACCAGGCAAGAGCTTGGATGGGATGTGTTGCAACAGGTATCGCACAGCGTGGTATCAATGAAGGTATTGCATATGCCAAAGAAAGAGTTCAGTTTGGTAAACCAGTCATCAAAAATCAGGCAATGCAGTTTAAAGTAGCTGATATGGAAATCAAAACAGAAACAGCTCGTCAGATGGTTGCACATGCTTTAACAAAGATGGATATGGGATTACCACATTCCAAAGAAGCAGCGATCGCAAAATGCTATGCATCTGATATCGCAATGGAAGTAGCTTCTGAAGCAATCCAGATGTTCGGTGGATATGGATACAGCAGAGAATATCCAGTTGAAAAATTATTAAGAGATGCTAAGATCTTCCAGATTTTCGAAGGAAGTAACGAAATTCAGAGAATCGTCGTAGCAAATAACACAATCGGAAGATAGAACATAAGAAGGAGTAAGACTATGAACATTTTAGTATGTATCAAACAGGTTCCGGATGATTCTGTAGAAATCCATTTAAATGCAGAAGGAACACCGGATTTAGCAAACGTAACACCTGTTGTAAATGCATTTGACACCTATGCTCTCGAAATGGCAGCACGATTAAAAGAATCCTCTGAAGGAGAAGTAACAGTTGTATGTGTCGGAGAAGATAGTGCAAAGAACTCTCTGAAAAACTGTCTTGCAGTTGGTGCAGATCATGCATTTTTAGTAAGTGATGATGCATTCAAAGGATCTGACACAACAGGAATCGCAAATATCCTAAAAAATGTGATCGCAAAATTAGAAGCGGACAATGGTCAGAAATTTGATCTTGTATTCTGTGGAAAAGAAGCAACAGATGCCGCACTTGGACAGGGTGGCTTAATGTTAGCTGAAGAACTTGGAACAAGTGTGATCACAAATATTACAGAAATCGCTTTAGATGGCGATAAAGTGACAGCAAAACAGGAAACAGAAGAAGGATACCGTACAGTAGAAGCTTCTGCACCATGTGTCGTAACAGTCACAAAACCAGAATATGACCCACGTTACCCAACGATCAAGAATAAAATGGCAGCAAGAAAGAAACCAATCGGCGATATTAAAGAAGCTGATCTTGCTGATCTTGAAAAAGAAAAAGTCGGAGAATCTAATGCAAAGGTTCAGATCGTTAAATTATATGAACCAGCGAAGAAAGAAGCCGGAATCAAGATTCAGGAAGAAACACCAGAAGATTCAGCAATAAAAGCAGTCGCTATGATGCAGATGCCAAAGTATTCTAGGAAGGGAGAACAAAGGACATGGCAGAATGTAAGAATATCATGGTATATGTAGAAACTGCAGAAGGAAATCCAGTCAAAGTTGGATTGGAAATGTTATCTCCAGCCAAGAAACTTGCCGATAAAGTTACGGCAGTTGTTATTGGAGGTGGAGTAGCAGATGCAGCAAAAGAAGTAGCAAAGGCCGGAGCCGATCAGGTCATCTGTGTCGACAGCGAAGATTACAAAGAGTTTAATCTCGATGCATATGCTCAGGTTTTAGTAGAATTAGTAAAAGAAGAAAATCCAGAAGCTGTATTTGTAGGTGGAACACAGGATGGAAAAGATATCGCACCAGTGTTGCAGCAAAATGTAACACAGGATGTGCATCCGATGTATTAGATATCAAAGCAGAAGATGGAGAAGTTATCTATACATGCCCACTTTATGGTGGAACTGTATTGGAAGATGTAAAGATCAAGACAACACCACAGATAGCAACATTACGTTCCGGAGCATTCCAGAAAGTGGAAGACCCAACTGAGGGTGAAGTTGTAGCCAAAGAAGTAAAAGTAGCTGATGATGTGATTAAAGCAAAGATCACAGAAAGTGTAAAAGAAATCGCAGAAACAATCAACCTGGAAGAAGCAGAAGTTATCGTATCTGGTGGACGTGGAATGGGAAGCAAAGAAAACTTCGCATTAGTTGACGATCTTGCAAAACTCTTAGGAGGAGTTGTAGGAGCAACAAGACCAGCCATTGAAGACGGATGGGTATCAAAGATTCATCAGGTTGGACAGTCTGGAAAGATCGTTGCACCAAAATTATATATTGCATGCGGAATCTCTGGAGCTACACAGCACGTATCAGGAATCATGAATTCTGGATACATTGTAGCAATCAACAAAGATGAAGATGCACCAATCTTTGACGTAGCCAATGTAGGAATCGTTGGAGACGTTATGAAAGTGCTTCCTGTTATGATCGAAGAGATCAAGAAGATCAAGGATGCACAGTAAATAAATATCTATTTTTAAAATAGCTTGTTTCTATACTTAATGTATATTCACCATTTATAAAAGGTCAGATTATGGCGTATGCCATAGCCTGGCCTTTCTTTCCGTGTATAATTAATAAGAAGAAACTTTTATATATCACGTCCACAATGCCGGTAAAATGCCAGCATATACAATCCACATAATCCAACAAGTGCATACACAACTCGTGACAGCCAGCTCATATCTCCAAACAAAAATGCAACAAGATCAAATCGGAAGAATCCGATCAATCCCCAATTTATAGCACCAATGATCGTAAGCGTTAAAGCTGTACAATCCAAACATTTATTTCCCATAATAAAATCAAACCTCCTTGATGTGAAATGTAAAGAATTCCAGTATAGTATTTACAAAAAAAAGGATTTTATGTACAAGGTATTAAAAACCTTAAAATACATTTACGTTTAAAAAAAAAGAGAGTATAATACTCATCAAAGACCATGTCTGACTACCGTGAAGGTAAAGGAGGAACAAAGGCATGAAAGTTATTTTTTTAGACGTAGACGGAGTATTGAATTCACAGCAATTATTCGAGAAATGCGAAGATGATCAGCTGATTTCTGTAGATGAGGATAACATTAAGAATTTAAAAACAATCGTAGATGCAACAGGAGCAAAGATCGTATTATCATCATCCTGGAGATACGGATGGGCAGAACACAGTGATGCTGTGCAGGACTGGTGTCAGATTCTAGTTGACATCTTAGCGAAATACGACCTAAAGATCATAGATAAGACAGAATACCTAAGCAGTGGAAGAAGAGAAGATGAGATCAAAGATTGGCTGGATAAGTGTGAAGAGAAGATTGAAGGTTTTGTCATATTAGATGATGGTGCATATGAATGGCATAGACACGGATTTGACAAACATCTGGTCAAGACAGATTTTTGTACAGGTGGATTAAGAGAAGAAGATGCAGACAAAGCAATTAAGATCTTAAATAAGAAAAGATTATTCAGCTTTTTCAAAAAATACTAAAGGAGAGTTAACAGATGGATATAAATAAAGTGACAACAGCAATGATCGATTACTATCAAGGTCAGCCAAAGAGAATCCAGCATTTCTTGAAAGTACACGCGTATGCAAAGCTGATCGGAGAACAGGAAGGATTAGATAAGGAAATTTTAGACATCCTGGAAGTGGCTGCATTAACACATGATATCGGTATCAAAATAAGCGAAGAAAAATACAACAGTAGTGCAGGAAAATACCAAGAGGTTGAAGGACCGGCAGTTGCACAGCAGATGCTGGAAGACTTACAATATGACAAAGCAAAAACAGACAGAGTCTGCTATTTGATCGGACATCACCATACATATGATCAGATTGATGGTATTGATTATCAGATTCTTGTAGAAGCAGATTTTTAGTAAATCTTGCAGAAGAACAAAGTTCCAGAGAGACAATTGAGTCCGTAAAAGGCAAGATTTTTAAGACAAAAACAGGAATCTGGCTGATAAATAAAATTTTTTTGAAAAAAAAAGCTTGCCAAGAGTCGAGGAATATGATAAAGTATAGAAGTCGCAGAAATGAGACAACAATTTAACTGCCCAGATAGCTCAGTCGGTAGAGCAGAGGACTGAAAATCCTCGTGTCGCTGGTTCGATTCCGGCTCTGGGCATTGTATGCGGGTGTAGTTCAATGGTAGAACTCCAGCCTTCCAAGCTGATCACGTGGGTTCGATTCCCATCACCCGCTCTTTTATTAAGAAGAATGTTATGCATTCTTCTTTTTTTATGTTTAAGCATAAAAATAATAAAAGTACAGGATCCATCTAAACGATAAATGCACAAACATGAGTAGTTTTGTACAAATTTTGCACTGTGTACATTCTGCAGATTTGTGCTTTTTCTTTGTACATTTCTTGGACTTTTATTTTAAGAGTTGATTCGGTATGATAAATATATGGAAAGCAAAAGGAGGTAAGAACATGTCAATCGTATATAACTTAGATGTAAGATGTCATGAGATGTTGAAATATTTATTATATCAAGATGGCTATACATCGATCACACAACTTGCAGAAGAAATGAATATTTCTAAGCGTAGTGTTTATTATGATATACGCAAGATCAATGAATGGATGGAGGCACAACATCTGTCAGAATTAGTCGTTGAGCGAAAAAAGGGAATACGAATTGACGATGAACAAAAAGCAATGATTCGTGCAGGATTAAAGATGATACCATCTGAACTTGCTTATGTGTTTACACCAACAGAACGAGTAAAGATCATTATATGTTCTATTTTGCAAAGAAATAGAAATTTGTTTCTTGATGATTTTATGGATTTTTGTCAGGTGAGTAGAAATACAACGATAAGCGATGTGAAAGAGGCAGGAAGAATCATTTCTGAATATCAGCTGCAGCTGATTTACGAAAATGGAAAAGGGTATCACATTAAGGGTGATCTTGTACGAAAAAGAAGTATTTATTTTTCTTATTTTAGTTCAATTGCAGATTTTTATAAGAAAGGAATTCTTCCGTTAGACGCTCCAGAAAAAGTACAAGAATTTTTGGACAGATTAAAAGATATTGAAAACGCGTTGGATGTTCAATATGTACAAGGAACGTTATACACTATTGCAGTGTTCTTTTCAACCATTGATAATCGTACAGATGTTGTTGAATTTTCGAAAAAAGAAAAAATGGAGATTATGGATACGAAAGAGTATGAAATGGTATCTAGAAGATTTTCAGATTTAAAAGAAAGTGAACAATTATATCTGACATTACATTTACTGGGATCAAGAATGCAGAGTATACCGGTAGATTTTATGGAAGAAGAATCTGGGCAAGAATCACAATGGCTTTCCAGGATACTTGTAAAAGCTTTTTCACGAATTGCAGGAGTTGGATTCTCAAAGGAGAGAGAGTTAACAGAGGCACTGGCAGCTCATTTAAAGACATCAATGTATCGATATCGATATGGAGTACAGCTTGCGAATCCTATGTTAGATAATATAAAAAATGAGTATGGAGATCTCTTTGAACTCACAGCAAGAACCTGTAAATATTTGGAAAAAGAAATTGGATTTCCGATTCCGGAAGGTGAAATTGCGTATATAACATTACATTTTGGCGCATTTATCAGTGCAGGACAGGAAAAAGAAAACAGATTAAGAATTTTGATCGTATGTCCCAATGGAGTCAGTACTGCAAATATGATATGGGGTGAGATTCAGACACTTGTCCCAGATGCAGATGTAGTTGACGTGTGTTCATTAAGAGAATATGAGAGAGCACATGATTATAATGTAGTGATTTCGACAGTCGTAATTGAAAATGAAAAAGATCTGATTTTAGTACATCCGATTCTTACAGATAATGATCGAATGAAAGTTTTGCAAAGATGTATGAAGTATAAGCATGAAAATAATGTCAGTATTTCGAACATTACAGAAATTGCATCAAAATATATGACAAATGATAATTTACAAAAATTTAAAGAAGAATTGATTGAGCTATTTTCAAAAAATTCTCTGAAACAATATGTGGAACATAAGAAAAAACCTCAAAAGGGATTGTATGAAATATTGGAGGATCCATATATTCGCATTATAAAAGATAAGTTTAAATGGCAGGATGCGATAAAAGTTTCTGGAGAGGTATTATTAGAAAATAAATTGATCAGACAGTCTTATATAGACAGCATTATTTATAAAACAGACCAATATGGTCCCTATATGTTTATTACAAAACAGGTATTTCTTGCACATTCAGAAATTGAAGATGGAGCACAAAGCATGGGCTTATCAATGACTATTTTTAAAAAGCCTGTGGAATTTATAACATTAGATGGTAAGCAGCGATTTGCAAAAATTATTTTAATGTTATCAGCTCAGGATCAAAAATCGCACATTCGTTTATTGAATGATATAATGACAATTTTTTCAGAACAAAAAAATGAAGAAAAATTATGGGGACAGAAAGAAATTTTGGATGTTAAAAATGTATTGTATGAACTTTTACAGGAGGAAAAATGAAGCAGATATATGACATGTTGAAATTGGAGAATATAAAAATTCTTGCAGGAGTAAAAGACTGGAAAGAAGCAATTTATACAGCAGTTCAACCATTAGTAGATGGTGGATATTGTGAAGCAAGATATAGTGATGAGATCATAAAAAATACAGAAAAACTTGGACCATATTATGTGCTGTGTGAAAATGTGGCATTGATTCATGGGAGTACAGAACAAGGAGTTATCAAACGTCAGATTGCCATTACACTATTAAAAGAACCAGTAAAATTTAAAGAAGACGGATACGATGTAAGAATTCTTGTTACGTTAGCTGCAACAGATGCGGAATCGCATATGGAAGTACTACAGGCGATGTCAGAATTATTTGAAAGCAAAGAAAGTACGCAAAGAGTTTTAGATGCTTCAAATGAAAAAGAAATTTATGACTTGTTTGTTGGGGCAGTGTAGAAATTATATGGAGATACACAAGGAGGATAAAAGATGAGTTTTATTATTAATATATTATCAACACCTGCGATTTTGGTAGGTCTGATTTCATTATTTGGTTTGATTTTGCAGAAAAAACCAGTAGAAGATGTTGTAAAAGGAACAGTAAAAACAATTGTTGGATTCTTGGTACTGACAGCAGGTTCAAGTTTTTTGCAGACAGGGTCTTTAAATGATTTTGGTGTGATTTTTAATTATGCTTTTAATATGCAGGGAGTTGTGCCAAATAATGAGGCAATCGTATCGTTGGGATTAGCTGATTTTGCAAGTGATACAGCTTATATTATGTGTATTGGAATGATCGCTAATATCGTATTAGCAAGATTTTCAAGATTACATTACATTTTCTTAACAGGACATCACACATTATATATGTCAGCAATGTTAGCAATTATTTTAAATGTTGGAAATCTAACAGGTCCAATGTTATGGATTTCAGGTGGACTGATCCTTGGACTGATCATGGTAATTTCACCAGCACTTTGTCAGCCTACTATGGAAAAAATTACGGGAACAGATGAACTTGGATTTGGACATTTTGGTGGATTTGGTTATTGGTTTTCAGCACAGATCGGAAAGCTATTTAAAGATAAGAGTAAATCTACAGAAGATGTGAATTTCCCACAAAGAATTTCTTTCTTACGTGATACAACAGTAGCAATTGGTTTAACAATGACAATCTTCTTTGTTGTTGTAACATTTGTAGCAGTTGTTGTGAGAGATGGAATGAGTGACCCAACAATTTCTGCTTTCTTTAAAGGTGAAACACAAACACATTGGATTGTATGGGCTATTACAAAAGGATTAAGTTTTGCAGGTGGTGTATATATCATCTTAAGTGGGGTGCGTTTGATCATCGGTGAGATCGTTCCAGCATTCCGTGGTATTGCTGAGAAGATCGTTCCAAATGCTAAACCTGCAATTGACTGCCCGGTAGTATTCCCATATGCACCAAATGCAGTATTAATGGGATTTCTTGTATCATTCTTAGGAGGTATTGTAGGATTATTTGTTCTTGGAGGAATCAATAAGGCATTAATTCCAGTAGCGCTTATTTTACCAGGAGTTATTCCTCATTTCTTCTGTGGAGCAACAGCAGGAGTTTTTGCAAATGCAGAAGGTGGATTAAAGGGATGTCTAGTAGGATCATTTCTGCATGGATTACTAATTACATTTCTGCCAGCAATTTGTATGCCAGTTATGGGATCTTTGAACTTTGCAAACTGTACATTTTCAGATGCAGATTTTTCTATTACAGGAATTATTTTAGGAAATATTGCTCAGTTTGTAAAAGGTGGAGGATTATTTGCGGTATGTGTAGTATTATTCCTTCTGCCAATTATTTATAACGTTATTATGCCAAAGAAAAAAGAAGCTTAAAAATAAGAATTAGATTTTAGGAGGTATTTATTATGATTAAATCAATTATGTGTTGTTGTGGTTCAGGACTCGGATCAAGTATGTTAGTTCGTATGAACGTTGAAAAAACTCTGCAAAAGATTGGAGTATCAGGAGTAAGTGTAACACATTCTTCATTATCAGATGCAGCAGAAGGAGCAGCAGATTTATTTGTTGTAGGAAAAGACTTAGAAAATTTTGTAAAACAATTACCAAGAGTAGTTATTTTAGATAATATTATGGACAAAACAGAGTTAGAAAACAAATTAAGAACAGAGTTTGAAAAATAAAAGGGATTTATGAATATGGAAAAGGATAAATTAGAGGAGTTGAAGCTTTTATCAGCTAAGATTCGTAAAGACGTTTTGGAAATGTTGGAAAAACGTGGTTACGGACACATGGGCGGTTCTTTATCAATTGTAGAGTTGATGAGTGTACTTTATGGAAAGCAGCTTCGATACGATGCAAAGAATCCTGATTGGGAAGAAAGAGATATGGTTGTATTATCCAAAGGACATTCAGGCCCAGCGTGGTATAGTGTACTTGCAGAAAAAGGATTTTTTGACAGAGAATGGCTATTTACATTAAATGATGGTGGAACTAAACTTCCATCGCATCCAGATCGATTGAAAACACCAGGAGTAGATATGACAACTGGATCACTTGGTCAAGGAACATCTGCAGCGGCAGGAATTGCAACGGGATTTAAAATGAATAAAACAGATCAGTATGTATACCTGATCGTTGGAGATGGAGAATTAAATGAAGGTCAATGCTGGGAAGCATTTCAATATATTGCGCATTATAAATTAAATCATTGTGTTGTGATTATTGATGATAACAAAAAACAGTTAGATGGTACAACAAAAGAAGTAATGAATCCATTTAGTATCGAAAATAAAATGAAGGCATTTGGGTTTTATACACAGACTGTAAAAGGAAACGACGAGGAAGCAATTGATGAAGCAATCAACCGGGCCAAAAATGTAAAAGACCAGGCAGTATGTATTATTCTTGATTCCATAAAAGGAGCTGGAGTCCCATATTTTGAACAGTTGGATGCAAATCACTCCGTAAAATTTAATAATGATACGATTAAAAAAGCTACTAAGGATGCAATCAAAGAGTTAGATGAGTTCATTAAGGGAGGTGCCAGGTAAAATGTTTCAATTAGCAGAAAACAGACAGGAAGCAGGAAGAGAATTAAGAGATTGCGTTGTTGAGACATTGCAGGAACTTATGAAGGATGATGACAAAATAACAGCTCTTGAAGCTGATTTGGGTGGAGCAAGTGGATTTACCAAAATTAAAAAGACAAATCCAGAGCGTTTTATTCAGTGTGGAATTGCAGAAGCTAATATGATGGGAGTTGCAGCTGGATTATCTTTGACAGGGTTTAAACCATTTACGCATACATTTGCACCATTTGCGACAAGAAGAGTATTTGATCAGTTATTTTTATCCGGTGCATATGCAGGAAATACAATCAATGTTTATGGCTCAGATCCAGGATTTAGTGTGGCATCCAATGGTGGAACTCATACAGCGTGGGAAGATGTAGCATTGATAAGAGAAATCCCAGGAGCAGTTATCTGCGATCCAGCAGATGATGTACAAATGGAATGGATCATCAAAGAGTTTTTGAAAATGGAAGGAATCCATTATGTAAGGAGTAATCGAAAGGCTGTACGAAATGTATATAAAAAAGGTTCCTCTTTTAAAATTGGACAGGGAAATATTTTAAAAGAAGGAAAAGATATATTAATTATTGCAGCTGGGCAACTAGTTTCTGAGGCATTGGATTGTGCTGAAGAATTAGAAAAAGAAGGATATTCTGTAGAAGTTATAGATATGTTCACAATTAAGCCTTTGGATGAAAAATTATTGATCAAGGAAGCAAAAGGGAAAAGCAAAATTGTAACCATTGAAAATCATTCAATTTATGGCGGACTTGGAAGTGCGGTTTCAGAAGTGATTGCAGAAAATGGAATTTCTGTGCCAGTAAAAAGAATTGGTGTCAAAGAAAAATTTGGACAAGTAGGAACAGCAGAATTTTTACAAGAGGAATTTGGATTGACCGCTAAACAGATAAAGGAAACAATTTGTCAATTTTAAGCTGTGAAGGAGCAGAGTAAAAGTTCTGCTCCTTTTTTGTGATTGTCTCTTCGGACTAGACTCGCTTTGTTTGATAAGGTATACTGTTTAAAGAAGCAAAATCTGAAGAATCATAAAGGAGATACAAAAAATGGATTACAACAAACTGGCATTAGAAATGCACGAACAAAACAAAGGTAAGATCGCAGTACGTTCTAAAGTAACAGTAAAGACAAGAGATGACTTAAGTACAGCTTATACACCAGGAGTCGCAGAACCTTGTCGTAAGATCCGTGATAATAAAGAAGAAGTATATCGTTATACAGCAAAAGGTAATTTAGTAGCTGTCGTATCTGACGGAACAGCTGTATTAGGACTTGGAGATATCGGCCCAGAAGCAGCAATGCCTGTTATGGAAGGAAAAGCCCTTTTATTTAAAGAATTTGCAGATATTGATGCATTCCCAATCTGTCTTGATACAAAAGATACAGAAGAGATCATCAAAACAGTCAAGAATATCGCACCATGTTTCGGTGGTATCAATTTAGAAGATATTTCCGCACCAAGATGTTTTGAGATTGAAAAACGTTTAAAAGAAGAATTAGATATTCCAGTATTCCATGATGATCAGCATGGAACAGCCATCGTTGTAGCAGCAGGATTATTAAATGCCTTAAAATTTGTCGGAAAGAAAATGGAAGATGCAAACATTGTGATCAATGGAGCAGGATCTGCTGGAATCTCTATCTGTAAACTATTATTACAGTTTGGCGCAGGAAATGTTGTCTTAGTTGACCAGAAAGGTGCATTATGTCCAGGAGAAGACTGGATGAATCCAGCACAGAAAGATATGGCAGAGATCACAAACAAAGAGAAACAGACTGGAACATTAACAGAGATCATCAAAGATAAAGACGTATTTATCGGAGTTTCTGCACCAAATATCGTGACAGCCGAAATGGTATCTACTATGGCAGACGATGCGATCATTTTGCCATGGCAAATCCAACACCAGAGATCATGCCAGATGAAGCGAAGAAAGGTGGAGCAAGAGTTATCGCAACAGGAAGATCCGATTTCCCTAATCAGATCAATAACGTATTAGTATTCCCAGGAATCTTCAGAGGAGCTCTGGATGCAAGAGCTGGACAGATCACAGAAGAGATGAAGATGGCAGCAGCAAGAGCGATCGCAAGTATCATCAGTGATGATGAGTTAAATGAAGAGTATATCATTCCAGGTGCATTTGATGAAAGAGTCTGCAAAGCAGTAGCCAAAGCTGTTGCAGAAGAAAGCCAGAAATAAATGATAGAATTAAATTAAGTACAAGAGCACTTCTGTTCAAGAAGTATGTTTTATGATATACTATATTGAGTTGTGAGAAAATTTTAGGAGATTTTAGGAGAATTCATTCAATGAAAACAAGCGGAATATTATTGCCAATTTTTAGTTTACCATCAGATTACGGAATTGGATGCTTTTCAAAGGAAGCATACAAATTTGTAGATTTTTTAGAAGAAGCAGGCCAGAAGTACTGGCAGATCCTTCCATTAGGAACGATCGGTGCGGGAAATTCTCCTTATCTTTCGTTTTCAAGTTTTGCAGGAAGTGCATATTATATCGACTTAGAACAGTTACTGGAAGAAGGACTTCTTAAGAAAAAAGAACTCGAATCAATTAAGGAAGAAAACAAGGGCAAAGTTGACTATGAGAAAATCAGAGAAGATCACAGAAAGCTTTTAAGAAAAGCCTATTTCAGATTTCATCCAGATGAAGATTATAAGAAATTTATCAAAGACAATGAATACTGGATCGGGGAATATGCAGAATATATGAGCGAGAAGAAAAGTAAATTCCCAGAAAGTTATTTCTGCTTCTGCCAGTATTATTTCCATAAACAGTGGCTTGCGCTGAAGAAATATGCGAATGATAAAGGAATTCAGATCGTAGGAGATCTTCCATTTTATGTAGCCTTAGATGGAACAGCATTTACATACCACAAAGAATTATTTAAAGTCGATGAAGAAGGAAAGGCAACGGTTGTAGGTGGATGTCCTCCAGATGCATTTGCAGAAGATGGACAGGTATGGTCCAATCCTGTATATGACTGGGAATATCATAAGAAAACAGATTACGAATGGTGGATGAAACGTTTACGTCATAATTTTATGTTATATGATATTTTAAGATTAGATCATTTCAGAGGATTCGATGAATACTTTGAGATTCCAGCAGAAGACGAGACAGCTGTTAATGGAGAATGGGTCAAAGGCCCAGGAATGGATTTCTTTGAAGCAATGAAGAAAGAACTTGGTGAGAAGAAAGTTATCGCAGAGAACTTAGGATTCTTAACAGACAGCGTACATAAACTTCTAGATGATACAGGATTCCCAGGAATGAATGTTCTGGAATTTGCATTTGGAGCATATGATGACAGCATCTATCTTCCACATAAATACAAAGAAAATAGTGTTGTATACACAGGAACACATGACAATGATACGGTTGTTGGATGGTACGAAACATTATCAGAAGATGATAAGAAATTCTTAGAGCATTATTTAAAATACAGTACGATCGAGAGAACAGGAACTGTACATTTAGACTTGATTTCTCTTGCATTAGAGAGTCGAAGCGATATGGTGATCATCCCACTTCAGGATTATCTTGGATTAGGAAATGAAGCAAGGATCAACACACCATCTACGGTAGGTGGTAACTGGGAGTGGAGAGTGAAAGAAGAGCAGTTAACAGATGAGTTAAAAGAACTGATCAGAACACTGACAATAAAATATCGTACAGTTGCAGAAGAGAATGCGAAGAAAGCAGCCGAAGAAGCACAGCAATAGAAGAAATTGATAGAAGAAAAAGGATGAAAGAATTTGGGAAATCTTTCATCCTTTTTTGCATAGAAATAAAGAAATATGCGTATAAAATAATTGATATTAGATTGTATGGAATATGATGTACCATATAAAACAATAAAATTAGCTTGACGACACAAAATCATAGTGTTACAATTTAGTACATAAAAGCGTTGAAGCTTTAAAGTTCAGAAGTTTAAAGCCAAGGAATGCAATCGGGAACGATATTAAGGAGGAGAAAAATATGAGATTAAAGAAAGTCATGGCAACAGGATTAGTTGCTGCATTAGCATTATCCACAATGGTTGGTTGCTCAAGCAAGAAAGACAGTTCAGACCAGAAGAAGATCGGAGTCGTTCAGTTAGTAGAACACGATGCTTTAGATGCATCTTACAAAGGGTTTAAGGATGGTCTTGAGAAAGCTGGATATAAAGACGGAGACAAGATCAAGATTGAATATAAGAACGCACAGAATGAACAGTCAAATTGCCAGACAATTGCCAAACAATTTGTCACAGATAAGTGCGATCTTGTATTAGCGATCGCAACACCAGCAGCACAGGCAATGGCCAATGAATCAAAAGATATTCCTATTTTAGTAACAGCTGTTACAGATCCAGCCGATGCCAAACTAGTGAAATCAAATAAAAAACCAGGAACAAACGTATCTGGAACATCAGATTTAACACCAGTAGCAAAACAGATGAATCTATTAAAAGAATTAATTCCAAATGCAAAGAAAGTTGCAATGTTATATTGTTCTGCAGAAGCAAACTCCAAATTCCAGGTAGGACTTGCGAAGAAAGAAGCAAAGAAATTAGGATTAACAACAGTCGATGCAACGGTATCAGAATCCAGTGAGATCCGTCAGGTTGTAGAATCCTTAAAAGGTAAAGTTGATGCAATCTATTCACCAACAGACAACATGATCGCAGCAGGAATCAATACAGTATCCATGGTAGCAAATGAAGCTAAGATTCCATTTATCGTAGCTGAAGAAGGAATGTGTACAGGTGGAGGACTTGCAACATACGGAGTTAACTACTACAAGTTAGGACAGCAGACAGCAAAGCAGGCAGTAAAGATCTTAGAAGGAAAAGCTGAACCAAAAGATATGCCAATTGAATATCAGGAAAATGCGGATCTGATCATCAATAAAGACACAGTAAAGACATTAGGAATTAAGATTCCAGAGAAGTTAAAAAAAGAAGCTAAGATGGTAACAACACAGAAAAAGAATAATAAATAAGATTTTCTTGTATATAAGATTACAAGAAGATCAGGAAGTGTCTTCCGATTTGCGGGAGGCACTTCTGTGCATTTAGAAAAGAGGTAGAAAATGGCATTAATTACAAATCTTTATAGTGCATTAGCCAAGGAACATTATGGGGAATCATGGCACTGGGAGTTTATATTACATTTAGGATCTTAGATATCGCAGACTTATCCTGCGATGGAACATTTGCACTCGGTGGATGTATCAGTGCAATCCTTATTACAAGGGGAGTCAATCCATTTGTAACATTATTATTTGCACTTGTAGGAGGAATGTTAGCAGGACTTGTTACAGGCTGGCTGCACACGAAACTTATGATCCCTGCGATCTTAGCAGGTATTTTAACAATGATTGCATTATGGTCCGTTAATATCAGAGTTATGGGAGGACCAAATGTTTCATTACTTGGAGAAGACACTGCATTTACAAAGGTAATGGATCTGTTAGGAGTAGATCAGACACTGGCAACATTGGTAGTTGGAGTCATTATTGGAGCCATTGTGATCGCAGCTCTGTACTGGTTTTTTGGAACAGAAATCGGATGTGCACTTAGGGCAACAGGAAACAATGAATTTATGGTACGTGCTTTAGGGGGAAATACAGATACATCCAAAGTTTTAGGACTGGTGATTTCTAATGGACTGATCTCAGTATCTGGAGCTTTAGTAGCCCAGAACCAAGGATACGGAGATATCAAAATGGGAACAGGATCTATTGTAATTGGTCTTGCATCCATTGTAATCGGAGAAGTTATTTTTGGAAAACGTTTTAACTTTGCTTATATCCTTGCATCACTGATCGGAGGAGCAATGGTATATCGTATGATCATCTCACTTGTTTTACATTTCGGATTAAGTACCGATGATATGAAATTATTCACAGCGATCATCGTAGCATTAGCACTCGGTATTCCTGCTCTCAAATCAAAATATTCACACCGCAGGACACCAGCATAGAAAGAGGGGCAAAGTTATGTTAGAAATTAAAAATGTACATAAAACATTTAATAAAGGAACGATCAATGAGAAAAAAGCATTAAATGGAGTCAATCTTCACTTAGATCCTGGGGACTTCGTAACGATCATCGGAGGAAATGGGGCCGGAAAATCTACAACTCTCAACATGGTGGCAGGAGTCTATCCGATCGATCAAGGAACGATCATTCTAGATGGCAAGGATATCTCAGATCTTCCAGAATACAAACGTGCCTACATGTTAGGAAGAGTATTTCAGGACCCAATGATGGGAACGGCAGCAGGTATGCAGATTGAAGAAAACATGGCAATGGCAAACCGTAGAGGAAAGAAAAGAGGCCTAAGCTGGGGAATCACAAAAAAA
>ENA-OQBT01000712-OQBT01000712.1-human-gut-metagenome-genome-assembly--contig:-NODE-712-length-18308-cov-2.884660_pt1 | contig 18308 bp, 18 predicted proteins | sample MGYA00242749_ERZ504557 | MGnify/ENA primary metagenome ERZ504557 (study PRJEB26092, sample SAMD00036243) | human gut metagenome | host: Homo sapiens | study: EMG produced TPA metagenomics assembly of... | reverse complement strand
CGCCGCCAAAACCACCGCCGCGACCGCTGCCGCCGCCGAAGCCCCCACGACCTCCTCCGCCGCCACCGCCGCGGAAGATAAACATGGTAAGCAGCATCCGGGTAAGTTCCCCGCCAAAGAAAATGGCATCAACCATGAGGAACAAAATAATCCCTCCGCCGATGAGCAACACCTGCCACCATGACAGTTCAATGGTATTGTCAGGTTGTGCCTGTTGATTCACATTTTGGCTTTGTTTACTAATATCCGGATCTACGATTTGAGCCGTTTGCCAGACCGTTCTTACAATGCCCGGTCCAAATTGCCCCTGACGAAAACTCGGGATGGCATAGGTGTCCAATAGTTGCCCGATTTTAGCATCGTTTAAGACCCCTTCCAAACCGCAACCTACGGTGAGAAAGATTTTCTTATCTTCCATCGCCACGGCTAGCACGAATCCATCATCTTTGCCGCTGTGTCCGACGCCCCAACCACGCAATACGTTTAGCGCGTAATCAGCGGGAGCCACATCACCGAATGAAGGCACTACGACAACGGCCAGTTGCCCTTTACCAGAACGATCAAGCATGGTGCCGATGGCATTAATAGTTTGTACTTCTTTGCTCGACAGTACGTTTACCTGGTCGACCACATATTGACCGGCCGGTGGTTTAGCCGGAATATCTGCTGCGTGAACCGCCAGTGCTTGTAAGGCGATGATGGCGGTAAGCAGCAACATCACGACAACTTTCCAAAGGCTGTTTTTACGCATTATCCAAGCCATCAAGCCCTCCTAACCAATCTTTTTTTACAAAACAAAGTTCGTTGCCACAATCCTATGAAAATAAGTATATGGATTTACGGTTAGAACTCCACTTTAGGAGCGGATTGAGCCGCTTGGTCTGCCTGGAAATACGCTTTTGGTTGGAAGCCTAACATCCCCGCATAGATGGATGTAGGGAATGTACGTACTTTAGCATTATATGCATTAACTACATCATTATAATCTTTACGTGCTACGGCAATGCGGTTTTCAGTGCCTGCCAATTCATCCTGCAAAGCGCGGAAATTCTGGTCCGCTTTTAAGTTCGGATAGTTTTCCGTAATCATGAGTAAACGGCTCAAAGCGCTGGATAATTCACCGTCAGCCTGAGACATTTCTTCTACCGTACGGGCTCCGCCCAGTTTAGCACGGGCATCGGAAACGGCTTGAATGGCCGCCTGTTCATGAGACGCATAACCTTTAACAGTGCTTACCAAGTTCGGGATTAAATCGTTACGACGCTGTAACTGCGTTTGAACCTGTGCCAACTTGTTGTTTACACCTTCATCCATGCCTACCAAACCGTTATAGCCGCTTACTACCCAAGCACCGATAGCAATGACAACAGCAATTAAAATTAACCAAGTTTTTTTCATGAGTATCCTCCTTACAAAAAAAAGTCTGCGTGAGCCCATGGTTGAGCCGCGCAGACATACATACATTAACTTATAAAAAGTCGTTTTTCCAAAGTAGCAGGCCTACAATGAACGTAACCACCGCGGCAATACCGATTACAAAAGGAAACCCTTCGGCACCCGATTCAGCCCATGGAACGGGTACGTTAACGCCCCACAAACTGAAAATCAAGGTCGGTACGGATAAGATAATCGTTACACCGGCCAAGAGTTTCATCACTAAGTTCAAGTTATTGGAAATAATGGAAGTAAAGGCGTTCATCATATTCATGAGAATATTTGAATACATCTCAACCATTTCAATAGCCTGCTTGTTTTCGATAATAACGTCTTCCAATAAATCTTCGTCTTCTTCATACATTTTAAGCAAATGACGGACATCTTCATGACTACGGAGGCGCAAAATACGCTCCATTACGGTGCCGTTTGTTTTCAAAGCGGACGTAAAATAGGTCATGGATTTCTGTAATTCCAACAGTTGGAAAAAGTCCTTATTTTTAGTCGTATGACGCAATTGAATTTCAATGTCGTCCGTACGGCGGTTAATTTGTTGCAAATAACGCAAGAACAAAGTCGCTGTGCGATACATTATCTGGAACAAGAAACGTGTTTTTTTAAAGGTATAAAACGTAGCAACTTGATTGTTTATAAACGGATATAACACATCCGATTCTTCAAGACACACGGTGATGAAGAAATCAGGTGTCAAAAATATACCGAGCGGCACTGTATCATAGCTGTCGCTACCGCGCAATGCCGGAATATTGATAACAACAAAAATGTAATTTTCTTCAATTTCCACGTGCGAACGTTCTTCCGTATCCAAAGCTGTTTTCAAAACGTCCGTAGGGATTTCCGTCATAATATTGACGAGCGATAGCTCATCGGGGTCCGGATTCACCAAATTAATCCACGAGCCCTTACCCGCATCGGCTACCGTTAAGTCCGATACAAGCTCGCCTTCGTCATGTGTATATACCGTGAGCATACGCCACCTCCCATTCATTAGCTTATACTTCATCATATCCAACAAAGAAGAGGTTCGTCAAGTGTTGAATCGGGTAATTTATAAGAAAAAATCGCTCTTGAAAGAACCTGACTGTTTTGTCTTTTCCCAAGAGCGATTTTACCGTATGAGGCGTTCATCAACGCATTCTAAACGTTTTTGAAAACCTTATTATTTTTTATATAAAATACGAATGGAGTTTAAAATGCAGAGAATGGAAACACCCGTATCGGCGAATACGGCCACCCACATATTGGCAAAGCCGAAGAGCCCCATAATCATAACGAGGATTTTAACCCCTAACGCTACGACTACGTTCTGCCATGCAATAGAAATCGTGTTTGAGGAAATGCGAATTGATTCAACTACAGCGCTGATACTGGGACGCATATACACTACATCGGCTGCTTCAATGGCCGCATCGGCACCGCTGCCCATGGCACCGCCACGTCGGCACCGGCCAATACAGGGGCGTCATTGATACCGTCACCTACGAACATGGTGGAACCGTATGTTTCACGAAGTTCTTTCATAACACTTAATTTATCTACCGGCAATAATTCGGCACGAACGTCATCAATACCGGCTTCTTTCGCCATGTACCGGGCACCCGCTTGAGTGTCACCGGTCAGCATAATCGTGCGTAAACCGCGTTTGGCAAGTTCTGCCACAGCTGATTTAGTATCTTCTTTCAAAGCATCGGCAATCAAGATTGTGCCTGCATATTGACCGTCAAGGGCTACCAATACTTCGCTACCGTAATCGGCAGGTTCACCGTAACCTGTAATTTGTAATTCGTTGAATAAACGACGATTACCAACGGCTACTTTAACACCATTTACCACACCGGTCATACCACGACCGGACAATTCTTCGAGATCAACAACTTCTGCTAACTGAACATTGCGTTTTTTAGCTTCATTGGCAATACTTACCGCTACCGGATGAGAGGAACGTACTTCTAAGGCCGCTGCCTTAGCCAATATGTCTACTTCGTCAAAACCTTCAGCTGTTGTAATAGACTGTACCGCAAATTCGCCGGTAGTCAAGGTACCTGTTTTATCCATAGCAATCGCTTTAATATTACGCAATGCTTCCATGGACAAACCGCCTTTAAAAAGGATGCCCGTTCTGGACCCGCGACCGATGCCGGAGAAGAAAGCGAGCGGTACGCTGAGTACCAATGCACATGGACAACTGATAACCAAGAATGTTAAAGCGGTATATACCAGTAATTCCAGTTACCGGTAATTAAGGATGGGATTACGGCTACCAAAGCGGCTAACAATACTACGGTTGGGGTATACACGCGAGCAAAACGCGTAATAAAACGGTCGATACGAGGTTTGGTAGCGGCTGCATTTTCAACAGCATCAAGCACACGCGTAACCATAGAGTCTTTTAATTCTTTATCAACGCGCATCAAGATGCGGCCACTCTGATTGATACAGCCGGATAAAATTTCACTGCCCGGTTTGACTTGTACCGGAACCGGTTCACCCGTAACCGGCGCTGTATCGATACGTGTAGTCCCTTCAATTACGGTACCGTCGAGCGGAATACGTTCGCCGGCTATTACTTCGATAGTCTGACCGATGCGAACTTCTTCAGGGCTTACTACTTTGGACTGACCTGCTTCATCTACCAAGCGAACTTGTTCCGGACGCATATCGATAGCATCCATAATAGCGCTACGACTTCTGGCCGTTGCTTTTTCTTCAAAATAGGTACCGATACGATAGAAGAGCATAACCCCTACCGCTTCCGGCATTTCTCCGATAATTACGGCCCCCAAAGTGGCCACACTCATGAGAAAGTTTTCATCAAAAACTTGGCCGGAACCGATGTTTTTAATAGCATTCCATAAAACACCCCAACCAAGTAATAAGTAGGTCGCAAGAAGTACACCAAAGGCAATGTCTTCCGGAATGCCGTCTACAAAGGAGTATACGAGCATCACCACAACCCCGATAATAATGCTTACCAGACCGCCGCCGTGAGCATGGTCATGGTCGTGATGATCATGAGCCCCCTTAGTTTTACGTTCGTAGAGCTGTACTTCTACACCATCTTCAATAGAATCACAAACACCTTGAATTTCGGTAATCAAATCATTGGTGTCGGGAACTGTGGACGTAATTCGCAATTGTTGCGTCCCTACGGAAAACGATGCAGCACTTACTGTTTCCATTTTTTTAATCTTGTCTTCGATCTTGGCCGCACAATTCGCACATGTTAAATTTTTAAGTAATAAAATGCGTTCCATTGCTGTTTCTCACCTCTACTATATACGTATGCCACTTACACTAAATACTTACACTATTCCTGCGGTTAGCTTTTACGGCTAACACTACTCTAAATACCCGTTTTTTAACTGTAAAAATCTGTTCCGCAAACATATGAACAACTATTCATATGTTTCTATAATTTAATTATAGATTCTTTCATCAGCCTTGTCAATATAAAAATACCGGCTATAACAATTAGATATATGTAGCAATCAGCATAAAGAAGAATATATGAGAGACTATTCCTACTATTTTTAGATAAAACAAAAAAACACAGCTATAAAAGCCGTGTTTTAACGTGTAACTACTTTTTTGTTGGAATGCAAGTATATGTTACATTATACAGCTGAGCGGATCCGCCCTTACGGTCGGGCGGTCCCTCAGTTATATATATCATTAGATTGGAACGGATACTACTATCCGTTTAGCTGACTAATACTAATTAGTCTTCTTGACGATAAGGTTCTTGACCGATTTTGTAGAAGTCGTTACCTTCGCTATCGATAACTACGATGCAAGGGAAATCTTCAACAGTCAATTCAGCCAAAGCTTCAGGACCTAAGTCACCGTAAGCAATAACTTTGTAGTCTTTAATGGATTTAGCAATTAAGGAAGCGGCGCCGCCAACTGCTGCGAAGTAAGTTACACCATTTTTCTTCATGGATTCAACAACTTCTTTGGAGCGGGAACCTTTACCTACCATGCCTTTGATACCCTGATCAAGCATTGTTGGGGTGTAAGCGTCCATACGACCGGAAGTTGTAGGGCCGGCTGCACCGATTGGGTCGCCTGGTTTTGCAGGGGATGGTCCAAGATAGTAAACGATTTTGTCGTGCCAATCGATAGGAAGTTCTTCGCCACGTGCCAATGCTTCAGTCATAACTTTATGAGCAGCATCACGAGCGCTGTAGATTTTACCGGTAATCAATACACTGTCGCCGGCTCTTAATGTTCTGGACACTTCTTCAGTTAAAGGTGTCGTAATATGGATTGTTTTTGATTCAGCCATTGTTATCTTCCTCCCCTTGAATTAAAGAATTTCTTCGGCATGACGGCTTGCATGGCAGCAAATTGTCACGGCTACAGGAAGACCGGCAATATGGGTAGCGGCCCATTCGATGTTAACTGCTAATGCTGTAGTGTACCACCAAGCTGAGGTCCGATACCTGTTTTGTTGATCATTTCCAACAATTCTTCTTCTAATTTAGCATATTCAGGCATATCGTTGCGTTTTTTAGTAGAACGAAGCAATGCTTTTTTAGAAAGTAATGCTGCATAGTCCATAGTACCGCCGATACCAACACCAAGAACCATTGGAGGGCATGGGTTAGGGCCGGCTTTTTTAACGATTTCCATAACGGCATTTTTAACGCTTCAACGCCATCAGCAGGTACCAACATTTTTACGCCGGATTTATTTTCGGAACCGAAACCTTTAAGTTCCATGTCGATTTTAACTTTGTCGCCAGGAACGATGCTTGTATAAATGATACAAGGAGTGTTGTTACCGGTGTTTTTACGGTTAAATAAAGGTTCTGCCACTACGGATTTACGTAAGTAACCTTCTACATAACCTTTAGCAACGCCGTCTTGAACAGCTTGCTGTAAGTCGCCACCTTCGAAGTGAACGTCCTGACCTACTTCCAAGAATACGATGGTGTAACCGGTATCCTGGCAGATAGGGCGATCTTCTTCACGAGCGATTTCGGCATTTTTAATGATTTGGTCTAATACAACACAACCAACCGGAGATTTTTCTGTTTCACGACCGGCTTTTAAACCTTCATATACGTCTTGTGGTAAATAGTAAGCCGCATTTTTACACATTTGGGCTACTGTTTCCGTCACTTTTGCTACGTCGATAGTACGCAAAGTAATCCCTCCTCAACTTAAAACGAGATTTTCTGATGACTTAATCATAGCACACATCAAGAGGCTTTCAAACGCGGTCTATGCAGTTTAATCAAGTATTTATGTCTATTGAGAACTTTTCGCAAAATATCAATTATTGCGATTCTAATCGCACTTCGTTGACAATCGATATACTAAAAGTACACTTGTTTTGTCATATTCAGGTATTAATATGCATAGAATATACATTCAAAAGCGCTCTAAAAATCCCATCCGCGGAAACATTAGTCTTTTATATACCCCCTCTTCTAAATCAATGCATAAACCTTTATATTTTTGTGTTAAGCACATTCGTTTTTTCTGTACACACTTCCAATTCAGAAGATAACTTTTTGTGGTAAATACGCATCTTACCATTAATTTTTCTAAAAACTCAAGTCCTGCAATTTGAACCAAAGTCTCTTTTTAATGATAATAATTACCAATTATATAATTTATTTTCTAATTTTTGACGCTCAACAAACAAAAAATCCGAACAATCCAACCCATTTTTTTACGTTTTACGGACACCTATTCACAATCGGTATAGCCTATTCACTAAATTAATCATTAACTTCATAAAAAAGAGGCCTCCACACACGGAGACCTCTGATTGTATTTTACTATATATAACTATATATGTAATACGCTATTACAAGCATCTACTAGCGACAGTAATACGCTATTACACCCATCTACTAGCGACGGCGATACACGATGCACTGCGCCACAAGTAAAGGAACGGGAAGCTCAGGCAATGCACCAAACGGCTGAACGGGAAGATAAAGCAAACCGCCATCCATGAGAACATGTGAACCTTAAACATCATGGAATATTCAGCATCAATTCCGGTTTCGGCTGCATAATGAGCAAGCTGCGGAACCAAGGTCCGATGTATTCACGATAGTTAAAAGCACCGTCGGCGTTGAGCATGGTACCGGCAAAACCCGTCAAAATGGTAAGACCCAAGAACAAGAAGAGCCACACGTCCATTGACGATGTATTGACTTTCATGTACACCGATGTAAAACGGCGTTTCATAAGGAGTAAGAAGCCTACCACCAATAAAATCCCGCTACCCCACCGATGTATAGCGCCCCCATGTGATAGAGATGCTCGTCAATGCCAAACATTTCCGTCACTTCCTGCGGCACCAAGATGCCTCCTACATGCCCCAAGAACACGAGGAGTAAAGCAAAATGGAATAAAGGACCGGCAATGCGAAGCTGTTTTTTCTCCAAAAACTCACTGGATTTCGTGGTCCATGTCCGTTCCGACACGGTGTAACGAACGGCCGAACCGAATACTAAAAAGGTAAACGCAAGATAGGGCAAGGCGACCCAAACAAATTCACTCATCCTAAAGTTCCCTCCCAACGTTCTACAATTTGTAATACTACATCAAGCACGAAAGCATGCACCTGCTTACCGTCAATAAGTCGTTGACGAAGCGTTGCCAAGGCTTCTTTGCCATGTTGTAAAATCTCCAACGCTTCCACAGGTTCTAAAGTACTGCACAGCTCGAGGATGGCCGGCACATAATCCGGCAACTCGCGAGCAATGTCATAACCGTGTTTTTGAAAAAAAGCTTTATATTCCAATAACTCCGACGCCTGTTCTTCCGCATTAGTGGCATCATAGGACGTCAAATACATATTGGTATTACTGCTGAAATCAAAGACGCGCACATATTCGTCCTCGTATTCGCGTGCCTGTTCACTACTGATATAATCAAGCACCGCCCCGAGACTTTCTTTTAAGGGGCTATCCGGCCAAGCACGCCACGCCGCTTGCACGTCCGTCAAAGCTTCACGCCACTCGGCCGAAGGATAGCTCAATAAATAGGCACTCAATTGCAAAGCTTCCTTATCCAAGGCAGTTTGATCCGACAAAACTTGACCCTCCGCCATTTGATTCAGCTTTGTTTGATTTGCAGTTTGATTTTTTGTTTCCATAGAGTTACTCATGGCCACCTCCGGCACAACCGTTACAACCGGAAGCACTCGGAGCGGAACCGCTGCAACCACCGAAGGCACAATCGCTGAAACCACCTACGCCTTGATGCAAGCGTTTTTCTTCCTGCGTTGCATTGACGCCGGCCGGAATGCGATAACGATCGCGGTATTTGGCAATGCCAAGCAAACGATACATATCATAGAGCGTGTGCTCACCATATTTAGTATCAAATTCAGTTGTTGCTTCACCGCGGGTACGCTGCTGCATGTAACGGCGCAAATCAAGCAAGGTATTAAGCACACGGCGGATAACATCTTCATTGCCGGCAGAGAAAATCTGTGCCAAATAAGCTACCGGAATACGCATTGCTTCCGCTTCAGGGAAATGTACCGACGCCGCATCTTTATGTAAAATCGGGCTCATTGGCGGCACATACCATACCATCGGTACCGTACGATATTCTGCATGAAGCGGCAACGCAATTTGCCATTCTTTAATGAGGCGGAATACGGGCGATTCTTTAGCCGCTTTAATCCAGTTGTCAGGGATGCCCTGTTCTTTAGCCGCTTTCGCTACGGCCGGATCATGCGGGTCAAGCAACACATCAAGCATATTATCATAAATCTCTTGCGGATTTTCCGTCGATGCCACCGCTTCCACTTTATCCATATCGTAGAGTAACACGCCTACATAGCGCATGCGACCGACGCAGGTATCGGCACAAATCTGCGGCAATCCGTTTTCCAAACGAGGGTAACAGAATACGCATTTTTCAGCCTTATTGGTCTGCCAGTTATAATAAATCTTTTTATACGGACAAGCAGGCACACAATGACGCCAACCGCGACACACATCTTGCGAGATGAGGACTACGCCGTCTTCGTCACGTTTGTAGATGGCGCCGGACGGACAAGCCGCCACACAGGCCGGATTCAAGCAGTGATTGCAAAGGCGCGGCAAGTATTTCATAAAAATATCGTGGAAATCAAGGGCGATGTTTTGGCCTATTTTTTGAAGGTTCACATCGGCACGGGCCGTATTACCGCCGGCTAAATCATCTTCCCAGTTAGGGCCCCATTCGATTTCCATTTTTTCCTTCGTAATCAAAGAGCGGGGACGCGCCACCGGCTGATTGTTTTTACGTTTGGAATGAATCAAGGTTTCATAATCATAGGTCCATGGCTCGAAATAGTCTTTCAGCTCAGGCTGTTCCGGATGGAAAAAGAGTTTCATCAGACGGTTGCCTTAGACCCGTAGCGAGCTGCAGTTTACCATCTTTTAGAATCCAGCCACCCTTCCAACGGTTCTGGTCTTCCCAATGTTTCGGATAGCCGATGCCCGGTTTTGTTTCCACATTGTTAAAATACATGTACTCCGCACCTTCGCGGTTGGTCCACGTGTTTTTACAAGTAATCGAGCAAGTATGACAACCGATACATTTATCTAAATTCATGACCATCGAAATTTGTGCTTTAATCTTCAAGCCAATCAACCTCCTTCATCTTACGCACTACCACAAGCATGTCGCGCTGATTACCGGTAGGTCCGTAATAGTTAAACCCATAACTCAATTGTCCGTAGCCCCCAATCATATGGTCGGTTTCATGTGAATACGTGTCGGCGTATTGTGTGTACCGCCACGACCGCCCGTGAGCGAGGTGCCCGGCACGTTGATGTGACGATCCTGCGCATGGTGCATGTAAACGAGGCCGCGCGGAATACGCGGTGTTACTACGGCACGGGAGGCCACCACACCATTGCTGTTATATAATTCAATCCAATCATTGTCGGCCACGCCGATTTCGTTGGCATCATCTTCGTTGAGCCATACGGATTGGCCGCCGCGGAACAAGGTCAACATATGCGGCGTATCAAAGTACATACTGTGAATACTCCACTTGTTGTGCGGCGTTAAGTATTTAAGTGTAATTTCCGGAATGCCGTCATTCGGCAAGCTTTCACGCATTGGTGCATACGCCAAAATCGGTTTGAAAGTAGCCATCTGTTCGCCCCATTCCGCCATGATGTCATGGTCGAGGAAGTAGGACTGACGGCCCGTAATCGTGCGGAACGGCATGAGGAGTTCCACATTATTCGTAAACGGCGTGTAACGGCGATTATCTTTACCATTACCCGTGAAAATCGGGGTGCTGATAACGAGGCGCGGTTGCGCTACGATATCTTCAAAGGTAATCTGTTCACCGCTGCGACCGCCCGTCATTTTGGTTAAGTCTTTAAGACCGGTCAATTCTTCCGCCTTCGCCCAGCTCTTATGCGCTACGGCGCATTCGTTGCGGACGACATGGTCAAAACGGCCTGACAAGCTTGGTAGGCATCTTCAATAGATGGGCAACCGGCCCCTACGTCATCAGTTGTGGAAATCACATGACCGGCTCCGTCGGTAGCCCCTTCAGGAGCGGTAGAACCTTGCGCACGACTGCGAATCACACCGTTACGCGCTTTCAGCTCTTCGTATTGTTCAGCGATGTTAACGGCAATACCGTGAGCACCTACTGTGCCGTCAGCCAAGTTTGGCCCTAAGGCACGTTGTTTTTCAAAAATACGCGTATAATCGCGTTCCACTTCGACGAGCTGCGGCATCGTTTTGCCCGGAATCGGTTCACATTCACCGCGCTCCAATCTTTCACAAGACCGCCCGGCTGAGCAAGTTCCGCTTCCGAGTCGTGTCCTAACGGTGTCGCTACGATATCACGGTATACCGGCATATTTACTTCTTTAGCCAATTTGGAAACGGCCTGGCCTAAGGTAAGGAAAATATCCCAGTCCGTTTTAGCTTCCCAACCCGGATCTACGGCCGGCTGGAACGGATGCACGAACGGATGCATGTCGGTAGAAGATAAGTCGGTTTTTTCATACCAGGTGGCGGTAGGCAACACAATATCCGAATAGAGGGCGGAACCGGCCATACGGAAATCGAGGTCAATGAGCAAATCGAGTTTACCCTTACCCGCTTCTTCACGCCATTTAATCTCGGTCGGTTTAACAGCCGGCGTATCCGATTCGAGGAGGCCGTCTTTCGTACCGAGTAAATGTTTCATAAAGTATTCGTGGCCCTTAGAGGACGACGTAATCAGGTTGGCACGCCATACAATGAGGTTGCGCGGGAAGTTTTCCGGTGCATCCGGATCCTGTACGGCAAATTCCAACTCTTTATTTTTAAGCTGCTGCGCTACGAAGTTCTTCACATCGCCAAATTCGGTATAACCCGCTTTAGCGGCATTTTTATAAATATCGGCACTGCTTGTTTTAAAGGTCGGATAGGATGGCAACCAACCCAAGCGAGCGGCCAACACATTGTAGTCGCCTACATGACGATAACGCGGTTCTACGAGGGCGGATGTCAAATCATTGGTATCCATTTCGTCACTGCGCCATTGGTCGGTGGCGAAGTAGAAGAAGGATGTACCGTTATGCAAACGCGGTACCGGCTGCCAATCTTTAGCCGTCATGATAGCGCCCCAACCTTCGGCAGGACGCAATTTTTCCTGACCTACATAGTGAGCCCAACCGCCGCCGTTTTTACCTTCGCAGGCACAGAAGAGCACAAGATTCAATACGGCACGGTAAATAATGTCCGCATGGAACCAGTGTTGATACCGCCGCCCATGATAATGAGGGAACGACCTTTGGTAGCAATGGCATTATCCGCAAATTCACGCGCCGTGTGAATCACCATGTCCGATTTGATACCGGTATATTTTTCCTGCCAAGCCGGCGTGAACGGTGTATCGCTTTCATAGTCAGCATTCACTTCGCCGCCGAGGCCGCGGTCAACACCGTAGTTGGCTAAGAGTAAGTCGTAAACAGTAGTAACATATACTTCACCGTCAGCCGTCTTCATACGTTTAACCGGCACGCGACGGGATAAGGTGGCCGTATTGTCCAAATGACCGAAGAACGGCAAAGTTACGGTTTTTAAATCATCCTTTTCGTCGATGAAAGATAATTTAGGCTGATAGGTTCGCCGGTTTCACTATTTTCGAGTTTTAAATTCCATTTTGTTTTGTCACCCCAGCGATGGCCCATCTGGCCGTTAGGAATAACTAATTTGTCACTCTTTTCATCGAGCACATAATATTTAAATTCGCTATGTTGCGACAAATCGCCCATGTCTTTGGCCGTCAAGAAATGACCGGCCGTGAACTTGCCGTCTTTTTCATCCAAACGAACGAGGAATGGGAAGTCCGTATAACGTTTGGCGTAGTCGAGGAACATCGGCGTCTGGTTGTCGACGTAGTATTCTTTTAAAATAACATGACCCATGGCCATGGCGAGCGCCGCATCAGAGCCGGCTTTTACATTGAGCCATGTATCGGCGGCCGTGGTAGATTCCGCGTAGTCCGGTGAAACGGAAATAACTTTGGTGCCTTTGTAGCGAACTTCGGTGAGGAAGTGAGCATCCGGCGTACGGGTTTGCGGTACGTTAGAACCCCAAGTAATGATGTAACCGGCATTGTACCAATCACTACTTTCCGGCACGTCGGTCTGTTCGCCCCATACCTGCGGGCTGGCCGGCGGCAAATCGGCATACCAGTCATAGAAGCTGAGGCAAGCACCGCCCATGAGATTCATGAAACGGGCACCGGCGGCATAACTTAGCATGGACATGGCCGGAATCGGCGAAAAGCCGAAGTTGCGGTCCGGACCGTAGGTCTGCACCGTGTAAAGCATGGAAGCGGCCGCAATTTCAGACGCTTCATCCCAGGTAGAACGGACAAAACCACCCATACCGCGGGCGGACTTATAGCGTTTAGTTTTCTCAGGGTCCGTCACGATAGATTTCCACGCTTCTAACGCGTTCGGATGTTCTTTTTTGGCTTCGCGCCACATATCCGCCAATTCACCGCGAACGTACGGATATTTCACGCGCAACGGGCTGTACATATACCAGGAGAACGAAGCACCACGCGGACAGCCGCGCGGTTCGAAGTCAGGCATATCAGACTTGTTTCAGGATAATCATGATTCTGATTTTCCCACGTCACGATACCGTTTTTGACAAAAACATTCCAACTGCAGGAACCGGTGCAGTTTACGCCATGCGTGGAGCGCACCACTTTGTCATACGACCAACGGTTACGATACATGGATTCCCAGTCACGGCCGCCTTGATACTCCGCTTGATGACCTGATTCACTTTTATTTTTAGGTATTAGATAGGAAAATTTTTTAAAAAACGTATTCATGCGTTGTCCCTCCTTGTTATCTTCAGAATACCAAAGGAACGTTTTTGGGTGTGTGATTTATATCACATATATCGATAAAATTAATCCAAAGGGACATTTAGTTAAGGAATATATCAAAGTTTTTGATTGGCGATTTTACATATTAAAGTCTTGGCACAATCTACTTATGAGTAATTTTCATGTAGAATCATAAAACCTTGAAAGCTGGTCTTTAGAGGACTAAAATGGCAAAGAAAGGAGTCTTGTTATGAATACGTCAACCATATATAAGCTACATAAGTACCTTAGTATATTTTCATTTCTATTTTTCTTCCTACTCTGCATCACCGGGTTAATTCTCTTATTCAGAGCAGAAATTCAAGGTTCGCATACTATGGGCGCCGCCCCGATGAATATCAACACGCTTTGGGACGGAGCCGATAAAGGCGCCGCTCAATTTACACAAAAATATCCCGACAAAGAAATCTTAAATATTTCGCCGGCGATGGGCTCGCATTTATTGAGATATCGTATTATTGACAAAAACAATACTCACGAACCGCGTGCCGTATGGGGATGGGTGGCGATTATATTATTTATAATCCGCACAGCCAGCAGCTCACGGCTCCGCAAAGCGGCAAGGTTACGGCCACACCGCTTCGTACGACCATGCATATTATCCACGAATTGCATACACGTCTCGCCTTAAACCGCCTTGGCTTATATCTCATTGGCATTATTTCCTTTATTTGCGGTATTGCTGTTGTAAGCGGCGCTTTCCTATATGGGCCGTTTTCAAAAGCAGCTCGCCTACGTAGAGCCAGATTGAAAAGTCAACCTATCGTAACATCTGCTACCGGCTCTACCTGTAGCTTAGCAATTGAAAATAACAATGCGGCTATTGCTCCTAGAATGTTCAAAGAATCTATACGCAATCGCATCAGTAATTTGCATCGTGAACTAATGATGTTAACGGCCATTTTCGGGTTTCTCCTCAGCATTACCGGTACCGGTGTCGCTACGTTCTTCATCTTAAACGACAACTACAATAAAGAAGTTGCTGCCAATGCCAAAATCGAATTAAGTACCGAAAAATCCGATATCTTAACGCCATCGGAAGCCATCGCAAAAGTTCAGTCCCGCTTCCCGGGGCAACTGTTAATCTCCATGGATTATCCATCCCGCTTCAATGGTGGTCATTATACATTCTACCTTGGTCGTGAAAATGACGATGATCCGGCTTTATTCTTAGGTCAGCCGGTATATGCCAATATTTGTGAAAACGCACAAAAAGATCATTTCTATTCGCAGCCGATTCCATGGTATTTTACCGGTTTAACTACGCTTATTAACTTGCACATTCACAATCATAATACGATAGCTCTTAAAATCGTATGGGCTATCTGGATGGTTATCTTAAGTGTGGCTTCCTTATTCGGTGCTTTATTGACGTTCCAACGGTGGAGGAAGTGGAACAGCTGGACTAAAACGCCCATTGCTACTGCTACTATTATGCCAGAAGCAAATCAAGGTCGCACTTGGACCCGTCCAATCGTGTGGGGCGGACTGACTTTAATTGGCATGTTTATACCACTCACGGGGATTCCGCATCATAACGAAATTGCTTTAATAGCTTTAATCTTGCCACTTATTGATATGGTGTATGTCTTGGCTAAAAAATAACGCTGACCCCTTCATATATAGTATGACTTTCCCTTTATTTTCTTCCAAAAACGACAAGAGAGCGACGAATTATTCGTTCGCTCTCTTGTCTTTAACGCTAGTCTGAGTATTACACTATTTTAATTTCGTAATACTAATCGATTTTCAATTTATACGTATAGAGTCTAAACCTTTAAGTCAATGAATCGGCCGGCGCCAAAATTTTAAAATGATTTTTTTCAAATTCAATTAAACCGTCATCCTGCATACGCGATAATTCCCTGGTCAACGCACTGCGGTCCACACAGAGATACTCGCTGAGCGCTACACGCCCTAGGGGTACATCAAATTCCATGCTGCCCCAAACCTTGGCATATAAGAAAAATAAGCCATCAGCTTATCGCGTAAGTTACGCTTAGACACGATTTCCAGCTTTTGCAAAATTCGCACATTCTTATCGGCCACAAGAGTCATAATATTCTGTACCAATTGACGATACGCCCCCAAATCATTAGCCGACAAGGATAATAATTTATCGAACGGAATATACAAAGCGGTCACATCGGAAGCGGCATAAAAATTAACCAGCGAGACCTGATTCGAACTGCACGCAAAGGATTCACCGAACAAATCGCCGCGATTCATAAACACCAAAATCGACCGATTACCCCAAATATCTTCACTCATCATGTGAACCGTGCCTTTCAGAATCACGCTCACACAAGGCACCTCTTCATCGGCCAGCGTAATATAACCGCCTTTTTTAATTTTCTTCGTAAAAGCGCCCACCGTTTGCAACAGTGTTTTGAAATCCGCTTCATCAATATCGCGAAACGCGCGCAAGTCTTTTTACCATATCAAACGTATACTTCATACGTAGCACCTCAGTTATAATCTATCGTTAAAACGCCCTTTCCCTAAAGCATTATCTATTCTATTATAGCACACTATATATCTAAAGTTATATATTTAGTGCCACATATAGGCTTAAATGCAAGTATTCTACAAATTGCACAATTTTTCATCTTGAATTCCACCTTACAAAGACATGATTAATTTGATTTGAGTTTTTTAAAAAACATCCTTTTTCACAGAATCTTACTTTTCAGTGATATTTGTCACATACAAAATCGAATATTTTTCCTATACTCCAATTAGACACGCTTTATGACCATGACTGTATCCTGAAATAAATCAACTTGCTACAGCCTTATATAAAGCCAAAATTGTCATGTTGATAATAGCCGTTATCTATATCGAGCGAGTAGATACCGACTGATTTTCACATTACTGTAACAAAGGAGTGTAAGCATGGCAGCAACAACTGCCGCCCCAAAACTTAGTCGCCGCGAAATCCTGGCACAATGGAATCCGGACAACGAACAGTTTTGGAATCAATATGGTAAAAAATCGCGAATCAAAACTTAATCGTTTCTACAATCGCTTTGACCCTTTCCTTCTGTGTATGGACATTATGGTCAACGATTGCCGTAAAGCTTAATGCCATCGGCTTTCATTTTACCGATGAGCAGCTCTTCACCTTGGCAGCCATGCCGGGTCTCGTAGGCGCTACGGGCCGACTCATTTATACCTATATGCCGGGCATTCTGGGTGGGCGTAACTGGACATTCGTCGCAACAGCCTTCCTCTTAATTCCGCTTTGGGGCTCGCCGAGGCATTACAAGATCCGACAACCTCGTATGAAACATTTTTCATCTATGTGGCCTTACTCGGTATTGCAGGTGCCAACTTCTCCTCGTCCATGGCCAACATCGGTCACTTTTTCCCACGTTCAAAACGAGGCACAGCCTCGGAATTAACGCCGGTATCGGTAACTTGGGCGTTTCCATTATCTTCTTGATGGCGCCGATTGTTATGGGCATGACCGTTTTTGCCCCACTCGTAGGGTCGCCGCAAACCTTGAACGATGGCACTATTATCTTCTTACAAAATACCTGCTATGTGGGTATTATTCAAATTCTCATCACCTTGGGTCTCATCGTAAAATACATGGACAACTTGCCATTACCAAAACAGAGTCCCGCTTCCATGATGAGTATTTTCACCAATAAACACACCTGGCTCATGACCTGGATTTATACCTGCGGCTTCGGTTCCTTCATCGGTTTCTCCGTCGCTTTGAGCCTCTTGGTAAATAAAGAATTCCCTGAAATTCCGTTCGCTTACGGTGCGTTTCTTGGCCCGTTCATCGGCGCGGCATTCGTCCCGTAGGCGGTTGGTTGGCCGATAAAATCAATAGCGGCACCAAAATTACCATGCTTTCCTTAATTGGCATGTTCTTTGCCGCTATCGTTATCATGATTGGTATTAACAGCCATAACTTCTTACTTTTCTTTGCCGCCTTCCTGTTCTTGTTCTTCATGACAGGCTTTGAAACGGGCGCATCCTTCCGCATGATTCCGTACATTTTTACGGACGGCATGCAATCTTCGTTAGTAACGGGGTTTACCGCAGCCATGGGCGCTTACGGGGCCTTCTTCATTCCGAAAGTTTTCGGTTGGGCCTACAGCACTTATGAATCGGTAATGCCTGCGTTCTATATAATTTTAGCCTTCATCGCCGTGACCATAGTCATCACCTATTGGTTCTATGCCCGCAAGTTCCGGCATGAAGTGTTAATCTCCTATACCTTTAAACTTTGTACTTCCAAAAAAAGAGTAGCCTGACGACAGATGTATGTAGTGACCCCAAAAAGTTAGACTTTTATTTCCGAGAAGCCTGAATAGGTTTCTCGGAATTTTTATGCTACTGTATTCTTTAAGCGATACTTTACCGGACTTAGCCAATTCAACTTCTCTTTTATTCGTTTTTCATTGTAATAGAGTATATATTGAGTAAGTGCTGTTTCTAATTCCTTGTAGCTA
>ENA-OQBT01000708-OQBT01000708.1-human-gut-metagenome-genome-assembly--contig:-NODE-708-length-18412-cov-2.471370_pt1 | contig 18412 bp, 22 predicted proteins | sample MGYA00242749_ERZ504557 | MGnify/ENA primary metagenome ERZ504557 (study PRJEB26092, sample SAMD00036243) | human gut metagenome | host: Homo sapiens | study: EMG produced TPA metagenomics assembly of... | reverse complement strand
ATAAGAATCAACCAGATCAAGCTAGCCGATCGAATCACAAAGAGGCAGCACTTGAGAAGAAGATAAAAAAAGCATTACATAATACAGAATATAAACAATACAAGATTGTAAAACGGTCTATTGATGCGAGGAAAAAAGAAGAATTATCTTATGTGTATGCAGTTGATGTGACATTAGGTAAGGGTCAAGAAGAGAAATTCCTCAAAAAGAACAAGAATCGTAATATCATGACAGTAAAAGAAAAGAAGTTTGAATTTCCAGAAAATCAGCGGGAATTTAAATATCCACCGGTTGTGATCGGAATGGGACCGGCAGGTCTGTTTGCAGCACTGATGCTTGCAAGAGCCGGATTACATCCGATCGTCTTAGAACGAGGGAAAGATGTCACAAACCGTATGAAAGATGTAGAACATTTCTGGGAGAGTGGTGAACTGAATCCTGAATCCAATGTACAATTTGGAGAAGGAGGAGCAGGAACATTTTCAGACGGAAAACTAAATACCTTAGTAAAAGACAAATTCGGAAGGAATAGATTTGTTTTAGAAACTTTTGTAGAACATGGTGCACCAGAAGAGATCTTATATGAAAATAAACCACATATCGGAACGGATCTTTTAAGAAATGTCGTTGCAGGGATCAGAGAAGAGATCAGATCTCTTGGTGGAGATGTCCGTTTTGAGGCGAAAGTGACAGATTTCGTGATCCAGGATGGAAAATTAACAGGGCTGATCATCAATGATAAAGAAGAAATCAAAACAGAAGCAGCGATCTTAGCACCGGGACACAGTGCCAGAGATACATTTAAGGTCTTATCAGATCGTGATCTGGAAATGAATCCTAAAGCTTTTGCGATCGGACTTCGTGTGGAACACCCGCGTGAGATGATCGATCATTCGCAGTATGGAAAGGGAGCAGATCAATATGATCTTCCAGCTGCATCATACAAACTAACATATCATGCAAACAATGGAAGAAGTGTGTATTCCTTCTGTATGTGTCCGGGAGGTTTCGTGGTCAACGCGTCTTCAGAGCCAGAACGATTGACGGTCAATGGAATGAGCAATCACGATCGAGCAGCAAAGAATTCCAACAGTGCGATCATCGCAAGTGTTACACCAGAGGATTTTGATGGAAATGACGCATTAGCAGGCGTAAGATTTCAGCAGAAATGGGAAGAAAAAGCTTTTAGCGAAGGAAAAGGAAGAATCCCGGTTCAGACATTAAAAGATTTCAGAGAAGGAAAGATTACAGAATCCTTTGGCGAGATCACACCGAATACCAAAGGATTGACAAGTTTTGGAAACTTAAGAAACTGTCTTCCAGAATCGGTCAGTGAAGCGATTTCGGAAGGAATGCAATATTTTGATACAAAGATCAAAGGATTTAATCGAGAAGATACGATTTTGTGCGGAATTGAAGCAAGAACATCTTCTCCGTTAAGAATCGAGAGAGATCAAGGATTTGAGAGCAATATCAAAGGAATCTACCCATGCGGAGAGGGAGCAGGTTTTGCTGGCGGCATCACTTCTGCAGCAATGGATGGAATTAAGGTTGCGCAAGCCCTCGTTACAGTGTAAAATACCTTTCAAGGAGTGAATGTAAAATGAATAATCGTGAAAAACTAAAAGATAAACAAAGAATTGTCGTCAAAGTAGGTACATCTTCTTTGATCCATAAAGCAACAGGAAACATCAATTTATTCCGATTAGAGAAATTAGTCCGTGTTTTAACAGACTTACATAACAGCGGAAAAGACGTGATCCTGGTATCTTCAGGAGCGATCGGTGTAGGATTTAAAGCCCTGGGATTAGAAAACCGTCCGACATCCCTTCCGATGAAGCAGGCATGTTCTGCTGTAGGACAGGGACAGTTAATGATGATTTACCAGAAACTGTTTGCTGAATACAATCAGGGATCTGCACAGATTCTGATCACAAAAGAGACGATGCTCAATGACGAGAGAAGATATAACGCCAAGAATACATTTGAAGAATTACTAAAACTTGGCGTGATCCCAATCGTAAATGAAAACGATACGGTATCGACAGAAGAGATCGAGTTTGGTGACAATGATACCTTATCTGCTGTCGTAACAGCGGTTGTACAAGGTGATCTATTAATCCTCCTGACAGATATTGACGGACTTTATACGGATGATCCACACAAGAATCCACTGGCCAAACTGATTCCTGAAGTGCCGGTCTTAGATGAAAAGATCGGAAGAATGGCAAAAGGAGCTGTAACTAAGGTCGGAACTGGCGGAATGGAAACGAAGATCGCAGCAGCCAATATCGTAACAGATGCTGGAGCAGATATGGTGATCGTAAACAGCAATAATTTAAATAATGTCAATAAAGTTGTTGCAGGAGAAGAGATCGGAACATTATTCTTAGCACACAAACGACCAGACTTTGATTTCAAGAAATATTTAACAGAACGCCCATATTTTAAGGCATAATAAGATAAAACAATGTATTATATAGAAGGGAAATATTACAGATGAAAGAAAAAGATATTCAAAGAATTAATGAATTATACAATCTGGATAAATCCATTGGGTTAACACCAGAACAGAAAGAAGAACAGAGAAAGTTAAGACATGAATACATCCAGTCTGTTCGTGCAAACTTAAGAGCACAGCTTAATAATGTAAGTATCAAAAATGAAGATGGATCGATCACTCCATTAAAACCAAAAGGATTAAACTAGAGCAGATAAAACAGATGGAGATAGATGCAAACCGCACCGAAAAGGAGGCATTCATAATGTTAGAACAACTAGGAAAACAGGCAAAAGAAGCATCGATAATTCTTGGAAAAGCAGGGATTGAAGATAAGAATGAAGTATTAAGAGAAGCAGCTAAATGTCTGGTACAGAATCAGGAATATATCTTAAGTGAGAATTATAAAGATGTAGAGAATGCAAAAAGCAATGATATGAGCGAGGCGTTGATCGATCGTTTATCCCTGAATCCTGACCGTATCGAAGCAATGGCAGAAGGACTTCGTCAGGTAGCTGAACTACATGATCCAATTGGTTCTGTAGAACATATGCAGAAAACACCGAATGGACTTTTGATCGGTAAGAAAACAGTACCATTAGGAGTTGTCGGTATCATCTACGAATCAAGACCAAACGTAACAGCAGATGCATTTGCACTATGTTTTAAGACAGGAAATGCATGCCTTCTTCGTGGTGGAAGTGATGCGATCAATTCAAATCTTGCGATCACAAATGTGATCCAGAGTGCACTAGAATTCTGCAATATGCCAAAATACAGCATTCAGCTGCTGACAGATACAAGCCGTGAGACAGCTACAAAGATGATGCAGTTAAATGAATACTTAGATGTTCTGATCCCAAGAGGTGGTGCAGGACTCATTCAGAGTGTTGTAAAGAATTCTACAGTGCCAGTGATCGAGACAGGGACAGGAAATTGTCATGTATACGTAGATGAATTTGCCCAGAAAGACATGGCAGTTAACATCATCATCAATGCAAAGACACAGAGGCTTGGAACATGCAATACATGTGAGTCTCTAGTATTACATAAAAATATCATAGAAAGCCATGGTCCAGCGATCATTGAAGCTTTATTAGCCAAAGGTGTGCAAGTACGTGGAGATGAGAGGGTTTGTGCTTTAAATGACCAGGTCATTCCTGCAACAGAAGAAGACTGGGGAACAGAATACTTAGATTCTATCATTTCTGTGAAAACTGTCGACAGCTTTGACGAAGCAGTGGCACATATCAATCATTACAATACGGGGCATTCGGAAGCGATCGTCACAGATTCTTACCAGAATGCACAGGAATTCTTAAATCAGATCGATGCAGCAGCCGTTTATGTTAATGCATCCACAAGATTTACTGATGGATTTGAATTTGGATTTGGAGCAGAGATCGGAATCAGTACCCAGAAGATTCATGCTAGAGGACCAATGGGATTAGATGCACTGACAACCAGCAAATTCATCATTTATGGAAATGGACAGATCCGTAAATGATAGAATATAAAAGCCAGAATTGTAAATTATTTCAGGATCTTAAGAAAATCTGAAGAAAAATATATATTTTTTGTATGCAAATGCAAAGAAATTGTTAAAAAAACATTGAAAAATAAAAAAGACTATGGTATTATAAGTCTTGTGTTCAAAGGAGTTTTCATTTTATGAGAACTCTTTTTTTTCGCAATGGAAAAAAAAAATGTAAAGAAGAAAGGAAGGCTTAAAATGGCATTGTTTACATTTAGCGGCGGTGTTCATCCGGCAGATGGTAAAGAATTTGCAAAGAATTCACCAATCACCGAATACCTGCCAAAAGGAGATGTTGTTTTACCTTTAGGTCAGCACATCGGTGCTCCTGCACAGCCAATCGTTAGCAAGGGAGACCAGGTGTTAGTAGGCCAGAAGGTGGCAGAAGCTGGAGGATTTGTATCCGCGAATATTTTCAGCTCTGTTTCAGGAACTGTAAAGGCGATCGAGCCAAGAATGACTCCAGCAGGAGCAAAAGTTAACTCTATCGTAATTGAGAATGATGGAGAATTCAAAGAGGCTGCCTTTAAGGCAAAACCTTATGATCAGATGTCTAAAGATGATGTTTTAGCAGCGATCAAAGAAGCTGGAATCGTAGGACTTGGTGGAGCCGGATTCCCAACACATGTGAAATTAGCGCCAAAAGATCCAGATGCGATCGAATATATCATCGTAAATGGAGCTGAGTGTGAACCTTATATCACAGGTGACTACCGCATCTTAATGGAGACACCAGAACTTTTAATTGAAGGATTAAATATCGTACTTGATATGTTCCCAAAAGCAAAAGGTATCATTGGTATTGAAGATAATAAAAAAGATGCAATTGCTAAAGTAGAAGCATTAGTAAAAGGTGATGCAAGAATCAGCGTTGCTACATTAAAGACAAAATACCCACAGGGTGCAGAACGTTCTTTGATTTATGCAACAACAGGAAGAAGCATCAACTCCAGCATGTTACCAGCAGATGCAGGATGCATCGTAGATAACGTAGCTACGATCGTAGCGATCAAAGAAGCTGTCAAAGATGGTAAACCATTATACGAACGTGTTGTGACAGTTACTGGAGATGCGATCAAGAATCCAAGCAACTTTAAAGTACGTACAGGAACAAACGTACAGGAACTGATCGAAGCAGCCGGTGGATTTAAGACACAGCCTGAGAAGATCATTCTGGTGGACCTATGATGGGTATGGCAATGTTTACAACAGATGTACCAGCTGTCAAAACATTCTCATGCTTCTTAGCATTCACAAAAGATGAAGTTGCTGCGAACCAACCAAGCAATTGTATTCGTTGTGGAAGATGTGTAAGCGTCTGTCCACAGAAGCTGATGCCAGCAAAATTATCTGTATTAGCAGATCATAATCAGTTTGACGAGTTTGAGAAACTTTATGGAGCAGAATGCGTTGAGTGTGGATCTTGTTCATTTATCTGTCCAGCAAAACGTAACCTTGCACAGTCCATGAAGACAGGTCGTAAACAGGTATTAGCTAACCGTAGAAAGAAATAAAGGAGAGATACATATGAGCGAAACATTATATCATGTGTCAGCCAATCCTCATGTCAGAGATAATGGCTCAACACAAAAGATTATGTTAGATGTTATCATCGCATTACTACCCGCTACAATTTTTGGTATCTATATCTTTGGAGCATCTGCGGCACTGACAGTTGCAATTTCTGTTGCTACCTGTGTTGTCGTTGAGTATATTTACCAGAAACTTATGAAACAGCCAATCACTGTAGGTGACTTAAGTGCGGCATTGACCGGACTGTTACTTGCATTAAACTTACCATCAGGAGCACCATTCTGGATGCCGATCCTTGGTGGAATCTTCGCGATCATCGTTGTAAAACAGGTGTTCGGTGGATTGGGACAGAACTTTATGAACCAGCCTTGGTGCAAGATGTTTCTTAATGATCTCATTTGCAGCAAGAATGACAACATTTACATATGATGGTGTAACAACAGCAACACCACTTGCTGTTATGGAACAGGGAAAAAGCGTAGATGTTATGAAATCATTCTTAGGATTCGTTCCTGGAACAATTGGTGAAACATCTGCATTATTACTGATCATCGGTGGAGCATACTTAGTATTTAAGAAAGTCATCTCTCCGATCATCCCATGTGTTTATGTTGCAGTTGTAGCAATCTTCGTACTGATCTTCGGTGGTCATGGATTTGATCTATCTTACATGGCAGCACAGATCTTCAGTGGTGGATTAATGTTAGGTGCGATCTTCATGGCAACAGACTACGTAACATCTCCAATTACAAAGAACGGAAAGATCATCTATGCGATCGTTCTTGGTATTTTAACTGGATTATTCCGTCTGTTCGGACCAATGGCAGAAGGTGTATCTTACTCAATCATCATTGCAAACTTATTAGTTCCACTGATCGAGAGAGTGACAGTACCAACTCCATTTGGAATCGTAAAAAAAGGAGGTAAGAGCAATGAATAAGAATCTCGTAATGGATTGTATCAAATTATGTGTGATCACATTAATTGCAGGACTCCTTTTAGGTATCGTATATAATGTAACAAAAGCACCGATCGCCGCACAGGAAGAAAAGACAAAACAGGAAGCTTACAAAGCCGTATTCAAAGATGCAGCGAAATTCGATACAGTAAAATTAGACCAGAAAGACGTAGCAGCTGTCTTAAAGAAAAATGATCTTGGACAGAACACGATTTCTGAAGTTGTAAAAGCAGTTGACAAAAACGGAAAAGAACTTGGATACGTATTCTCTGTAACAAACCCAGAAGGATACGGTGGAGATGTATCTTTATCTGTAGGTGTTAGAGATGATGGAACAGTCAATGGTTATGAAACATTATCCATTAGCGAAACAGCTGGTTTAGGTATGAAAGCCAAAGAACCAGAATTCAAGAGTAACTTTAAAAACAAAAAAGCAGACAAATTTGAAGTTGTAAAAGATGGATCTGGTAAGAACGATGATTCTAAAGTAGATGCCATCAGTGGTGCAACGATCACAAGCCGTGCTGTCACAAGTGCAGTTAACAGCTGTGTTGCATATTCAAAGAGCCTGAAGGGAGGTAATTAAACATGAAACCAAATCCAATGGAACGATTGATTAATGGTATCGTAAAAGAAAACCCTACCTTCGTATTAATGTTAGGTATGTGTCCTACATTAGCAGTAACAACATCTGCGATCAACGGTGCAGGAATGGGACTTTCAACAACAGCCGTATTAATGTTTTCTAACATGATCATTTCCGCATTAAGAAATGTCATCCCTGATCGTGTACGTATTCCAGGATATATCGTAGTTATCGCATCTCTGGTAACAATCGTGCAGTTCCTATTACAGGGATATGTTCCAGCAGTTAACGACGCATTAGGATTATACATCCCACTGATCGTAGTAAACTGTATCATCCTTGGACGTGCAGAATCCTTTGCAGCAAAGAACGGACCAATCAACTCCTTCTTTGACGGACTTGGAATGGGACTTGGATTACTGTAGCCTTAACAATTTTAGGAGCATTCCGTGAATTATTAGGAGCAGGTCAGATCTTTGGAATGCAGGTAATGCCATCTGCATACGAACCAATCACAATCTTTATCCTGGCACCTGGAGCATTCTTCGTACTTGCATGCTTAGTAGCGATCCAGAATAAAGTTAAGAGCAAAAAACCTAAAAAAGCCGGAGAAGCACAGAGTGGTGGATGCGGAGATTGTTCTCACTGCGGAAACAGTGCTTGCGGTTCCAGAAGCTTTTTTGATACAACTGTAGATGACAAATAAGGAGGATTAAGATGAAAAGTTTACTGTTAATTGCCATCGGTTCAGCGCTGGTAAATAACGTCGTATTAAGCCAGTTCCTTGGTTTATGTCCTTTCCTTGGAGTTTCTAAGAAAGTTGAGACAGCAGCCGGAATGGGTGCAGCCGTTCTCTTCGTTATTACTATCGCATCAGCAGTTACAAATTTAATTTATACATTTTTATTAGTACCAACAGATTTAACATACTTAAATACGATCGTATTTATCCTGGTAATCGCAGCATTAGTACAGTTCGTAGAAATGGTATTAAAGAAATCTATGCCAGCATTATATGAATCTCTGGGAGTATTCCTTCCACTGATCACAACAAACTGTGCAGTTCTTGGTACAGCATTAACAAACGTACAGAACGACTATAGTTTCATCGCCAGCGTAGTCAATGGTATCGGTATCTCTTTAGGATTCCTGATCGCTATTGTTATCCTTGCTGGTATCCGTGAAAAGATGGAATACAACAACATCCCAGAATCTTTCAAAGGAATGCCTATCACACTGTTAACAGCAGGATTAATGGCAATCGCATTCTTCGGATTCTCAGGACTTATTTAGGAGGTAAAGAAGATGAATATATCAGCAATTTTACTTGCCATGGTTGTTGTCGGAGGAACCGGTCTGCTTATCGCAATCTTACTGGGAATTGCCTCAGAGAAATTTAAAGTTCCTGTAGACGAGAAGGAAGTAGCCATTCGTGCAGAACTTCCAGGAAATAACTGTGGTGGTTGTGGATACGCAGGTTGTGATGGACTTGCAAAAGCAATCGCAAATGGAGAAGCACCAGTGAACGGCTGTCCAGTTGGTGGAGCAGCTGCAGCTGAGAAGATCAGTGCGATCATGGGTGTAGAAGCAGGAGAATTCGTGAAGAAAGTCGCATTCGTAAAATGTGCCGGAACTTGCGAAAAAGCATCTGACAAATACCAGTACTCAGGAGTTCAGAGCTGTATCGAAGCGATGAACGTACCAGGTGCAGGACCAAAAGGATGCGAATTTGGATGTATGGGATTTGGAAGCTGTGCAGCAGTATGTCCAGAAAATGCGATCTCTATCGTGAACGGAATCGCTCACATCGATGAAGAAGCATGTGTAGGATGTGGAAAATGTGCAGAAACATGTCCAAAAGCATTGATCGACCTTGTACCAGAAAACAAGAAAACAAGAGTACAGTGCAGCTCTAAAGAATTCGGTAAAAACGTTATGTCTGTATGTAAAGCAGGATGTATCGGATGTAAAGCATGCGAAAAAGTATGTAAACTTGGAGCAATCAAAGTTGAAAACAACATCGCACAGATCGATTACGATAAATGTGTAGGTTGTGGATTATGTGCAGGTAAATGTCCAAAAGGAATCATTACAGGAAAGAAATTAGTTCCTAAGAAACCAGCACCAAAGAAAGAAGCTTAATCTTTCTTTATATCATTATAATAATAAAGAAGCAGGAGATTCGAGAGATCAGAATCTCCTGCTTTTTTCTGCTTCTATTCATGGAAAAAAAGAATACTATTATAATAGGAAGAAAAAGGATTCCTGACATGAAATTTCTCGAACTTCGGCAAAAAGATGTGATCAATTGTAATACAGGAGAATGTTTAGGCCTTGTCCTAGACCTCGAATTTGAAATCCATACGGGTAAGATCTGTTATCTGATCGTTCCCAAAACAACGAAGATGCTCATATGCGTTGGTAAGAATAAAGTTACAAAATCCCCTACAAATGCATTGTAAGGATTGGCAGAGATACGATTCTAGTCGATATCAACGAAAAAGAATGCCTGAAATAAAAGAAAAGCTTTCTTTTCTACAGAAAAAATGATATACTTCAAGCAGTAAAAACACGGAGGTACAAGAAGATGAGATGCCCATATTGTGGAAGTGAGAATTCCAGAGTCGTAGATTCCAGACCGGCAGAAGACAACAATGCGATCCGTAGAAGAAGACAATGTGACGAATGCGGAAAACGTTTTACAACTTATGAGAAGATAGAGACAGAACCGTTGAGTGTCATCAAGAAAGACAAGACAAGACAACTCTACGATCGAAACAAGATCCGGAATGGAATCGTACAATCCTGTCACAAACTCCCAGTATCCATGGGGCAGATCGAAGCAGCGATCGATGAGATCGAGACAAAGATCTATAACATGGGAACAAGAGAAGTCGAAACATCCGTGATCGGAGAGATGGTCATGGACAAATTAAAGGATTTAAATGAAGTTGCATACGTAAGATTTGCAGCCATTTACCGTGAATTCAAAGATGTGAACACATTTATGAGTGAATTAAAGAAATTATTAAAATAATCATAATTGTTTTGAATAAACAAGATTGTAAAAATATTACTTTTGTGATAAACTAACCATATCATTTTGAAACCAGCTTCCTTTTGAGAAGAGAAGGAGTTGAGTATTATTTATCAGGAAGTAATCACAGGAATCGTCAGTGGAGTGAGTGGAAAGCTCATCCACGTAGAAGTAGAGATCAGAAACGGCCTGCCATATTTTACAATGGTAGGCTATCTTTCCAAAGAATCCATGGAAGCAAAAGAGCGGGTTGCATCAGCACTGCGCTCCATCGGCCATCCCTTACCGTCGATGAAGATCACCGTTAATTTATCCCCAGCCAATATAAGAAAGAACGGAACCGCGTTCGATTTCCCAATCGCCGTGGCCTTTTTAGGATGCCTGAATTTAATCGATGCAAGCAAGTTAGATGACATCTGTATCATGGGAGAATTAGGACTAAACGGCAAGATCAGAGGTGTAGGAAACTGTCTTCCGATCGTTTTAGAAGCAAGAAAACAAGGCATTCACAAGTTCTTTGCGGCAAGTGAAGATGAGAATTCTCTAAGAGGGATCGAAGATATTGAAGTGGTATTTATGGACAGTTTACAGGATGTCCTGGACTATTTTCATGGAACATATCATCAAAAAGTTGCAGAAGTGCAACAACTTATCAAAAGGAAGAGTCAGAAGAAGACTTCAGTGACATCATCGGACAACAACATTTAAAAAGAGCGATGGAAATCGCGGTCACTGGAAGACATCATCTATTGATCATTGGTTCCCCAGGTTCAGGAAAAACAATGGCAGCCAGAAGGATCCCGACCATTCTCCCACAACTATCAAAAGAAGAGAAGATGGAAGTTCAGGCAATCTATGATGCCACTGGAATTCCACGGTATTTAGAAGATGATACCAGACCATTTCGCCAGCCACATCCAATGATCCCGAAAGCCGCATTCCTTGGAGGCGGCAAGACGCCGACGGCAGGAGAGATCACATTAGCACATCATGGCATTTTATTTCTGGACGAATTTATGGAATTTAAAACAGAATGTATCGAAGCACTCAGACAGCCATTGGAAGATGGAACGATCGATATCACCAGAAATGGGATCTACCACAAGTTTCCGGCAGACTTTCAACTGATCGCCACCATGAATCCATGTCCTTGTGGTTATGGATTGGAAGATGGGATCTGCCGATGTACTTATCATGAAAAAAAGCGTTATCTAAAGAAATTGTCCGGTCCGATCTTAGACCGTTTTGACATGGTCCTATGTCTAAGTAAAAAAAGAGGCTGATACACAGAAGATACAAAAAGAGAGTCAAGAAACATCTTATCAGATCAAAGAACGCATCGAAACAACCATCCAAAGAGAAAAAAAGTTATTAAAAAACTATCAATGCAGTGATACCAGCCATTTAAGCCACATACAGTTAAACAAGCTCCTTCATTTATCCAAAGAATGCAAAGAGATTTTTAGATATCGCCTATCGATCTGGCAAGATCACAAGGCGAGGAATGGATAAGATTTTAAAAGTAACACTGACGATCATGCTTATGGAAAATGAATCAGAGATCAAACCAATCCACCTGATGGAAGCTATGACCTTCAGAAATACAGGATTTATCAAAGAGGTGCTTGAATATGGAAGATAAATTATATTGGTACTGGCTATGCGGCAAAGTCCGATTGCCGATCAAGAAGCAAAAAGAATTGATGGATATCTTCATTCACCCAAAAGAACTCTATAAGATCAACCCAGAAATCTTAAAAGAACACATGACACAACTTGAATACGATCGTTTCGTTCGTTCAAGAGATGAAACAGCGATTCAGAAAGACTATGAAGCCTTGCATCGTGAAAATATTCGTTTTATCATTCAAAAAGAAGCTGCTTACCCGAATCGATTGAGGAAAATCTACGATGCTCCGTATGGGATTTTTCAAAAAGGTCAGCCATATGAAGAAAAAGAACTGTCAATAGCGATTGTTGGATCAAGATATCCGACAACTTATGGATTCGAAATCTCAAAAAAGTTCGCAAAAGAGTTGGCTCAGCAAGGCGTACAGATCGTAAGTGGACTCGCAAGGGGCGTAGATGGGACGGTTCACCGTGAAATAATCGACAAAAAAGGACAGGCTGTTGGGGTTTTAGGATGTGGGATCGATCTCATTTACCCAAAAGAAATTTTCAGTTATTTTATGACATGTATGCGAATCAGACAGTTATTTCTGAGTACCCGCCAGGCAGTGAACCGCTCAAATGGCATTTTCCAGAAAGGAATCGTATCATCAGTGGATTAAGTGACGGAATCCTCGTCACAGAAGCCAGAGCAAGGAGCGGATCGCTGATCACGGCGGATTGCGGGCTTGATCAGAACAAAGAAGTGTTCGCAGTTCCCGGAATGATCACAGACAAACATTGCCAAGGGTGTCATGGATTGATCAAACAAGGTGCAAAATTAGTTGAAAATGTCGACGATATTTTAACAGAATTTTCAGAATTCACGGGATTTTCACGAAAATTTCCAAAGCATAGTGCAAAATCTCTTGCAAAGGCAGAAAAAAGGGTGTATGATATGTTGAGTTTGAAACCGAAATATATTGATGAGATCTTAAGTACATCCCAAGATTCTTATGAAGAAGTGATCCAAGCTTTATTTCAATTAGAAGCGAAAGGATATATCAAACAGATCCATCAGAACTTATATATCAAAAAAATGTAAACAAGGGGTAATACTATATGCCAAAATATCTAGTTATCGTCGAATCACCGGCGAAAGCCAAAACAATCAAAAAGTTCCTGGGCAGGAATTACGAAGTGATCGCGTCCAACGGGCATGTTCGCGATCTGCCAAAGAGTACCTTAGGAATAGATATCGAGAATGACTTTGAACCAAAGTACATTACGATTCGTGGGAAGGGTGAAGTATTAGCAGCTCTTCGTAAAGCGGTAAAAAAAGCAGACAAAGTATACCTCGCGACTGACCCGGACCGTGAAGGAGAAGCCATCTCATGGCATTTATATTACGCATTAAAACTGGAGAACAAAAACTACAGCCGAATCACATTTAATGAGATCACAAAAACAGCTGTCAAAGACTCCATTAAACACGCAAGAGACATCGATATGAATTTAGTCGATGCACAGCAGGCAAGACGTGTTCTGGACCGAATCGTAGGATACCAGATCAGTCCGATCCTCTGGGCAAAGATCAAACGAGGTTTAAGTGCTGGACGAGTTCAGTCCGTAGCTCTACGCCTGATCTGTGACAGAGAAGAAGAGATCAATCTGTTTATTCCACAGGAATACTGGTCCTTAGAAGCCTTATTAGATGTCAAAGGAAGTAAAAAGCCATTAGAAGCCAAACTGATCGGCAATAAAGAACAGAAGATCGAGATCCACAGCGAAGAAGAGATGAATGAGATCTTATCCTATTTAAAAGGAAAAGAATTCACCGTCGAAGGAGTGAAAGTCACAGAACGATTAAAGAAGAGCCCACTTCCATTTACGACAAGTACTCTTCAGCAGGATGCATCCAGCAAGTTAAACTTCGCACCACAGAAAACGATGCGTATCGCACAGCAGTTATATGAAGGTGTTAATATCAAAGGACAGGGAACCGTCGGTCTGATCACATACTTACGTACAGACTCCACACGTATCTCTGTAGAAGCCGATGCCGCAGCGAAAGAATATATCAAGGAAGCTTATGGAGCCGAGTTCGTTGGAGCAGGAACTGTTGCCAAGAAAGACGACAAGAAAGTACAGGATGCACATGAAGCCATCCGACCAACCTACATGACAAACTCACCAGCAAGCATCAAAGATGAACTATCAAGAGATCAGTTCCGTTTATACCAGCTGATCTGGAACCGTTTCATGGCAAGCCGTATGGCACCAGCCAAATACGAGAATACATCCGTAAAGATTGCTGCCGGAGATTATCGTTTTAATGCATCCGCAAGCAAGATTGTCTTCGATGGATTCCTATCTGTATATAACATTAACAATGAGAAATCCGAAGGAAATGTAATGTTAAAATCCATCGATGAAGATACCAAACTTACATTGAATAATTTAGAACCAAAACAGCATTTTACACAGCCACCAGCTCATTATACAGAAGCATCTTTAGTTAAGACACTAGAAGAGTTTGGAATCGGACGACCAAGTACTTACGCACCAACGATCTCAACGATCACAGCAAGACGTTATGTTGTCAAAGAAAAGAAGAACTTATACGTCACAGAGCTTGGAGAAGCAGTCAACAACATGATGAAGAAAGCATTCGCAAGTATTGTCGATGTGAACTTCACAGCGATGATGGAAGGTCTGCTTGATATGGTAGAAGAAGGTAAAGTCCATTGGAAATCCGTCATTGAAAACTTCTACCCAGACTTTGAGATCGCAGTGAAGAATGCAGAAAAAGAATTAGAGAAGATCAAGATCGAAGACGAAGTCACAGACGTTATCTGCGATGAATGTGGAAGAAATATGGTCGTGAAGTACGGACCATATGGGAAATTCCTTGCATGCCCTGGATTCCCAGAATGCAGAAATACAAAACCACATTTTGAAAAAGTCGGAATCCCATGCCCAATGTGCGGCGGAGAAGTTGTCTAAAGAAAACGAAAAAAGGAAGAAAATATTACGGATGTGAAAATAATCCGGAATGTGAATTTATGTCATGGCAGAAACCATCCACAGTCAAATGTGAAAAATGCGGAAGCTATATGATCGAAAAAGGTAAGAAGCTTGTATGCTCTAGCAAGGAATGTGGATTCGTATGCAGCATGCCAGAAGATGCAAAAGAGAAAGAGACTTCTGGGGAGTCAGTGTCAAAATAAGGAGAAAAAATATAGATGAGTAGTATACAATTACTAGATAAAACAAGAAAGATCAATAAATTACTTCATAATAACAATTCACAGAAAGTTGTATTTAACGATATCTGTAAAGTTCTGACAGAAGTAATGAATTCAAACGTCCTTGTCATCAGTAAAAAAGGAAAGATCTTAGGTAAAAATGAAGCAGACCACATCGAAGTGCTTCATCAGCTGATTTCAGGAAATGTCAAAGATTATGTTGATTTTTCATTAAATGAAAGACTATTAACGATTCTTTCCACCAATGAAAATGTCAGCCTTTCCACACTGGGATTTGAGTCAGACGTTGATGATTACTATGCGATCATCGCACCGATCGATATCGCAGGAGAGAGATTCGGAACATTATTTATGTACCGCCAGAGAGAAAATTATTCCATTGATGATATTATCTTAGCGGAATATGGAACAACCGTTGTCGGACTTGAAATGTTAAGATCTGTAAGCGAAGAAGTGGAACAGGAACGAAGAAAGAAAGGAATCGTTGATTCTGCGATCAGTACGTTATCCTTCACAGAACACAAAGCAGTGATCCATATCTTAGAAGAATTAGAAGGCAATGAAGGAGTCTTAGTTGCAAGCAAGATCGCAGACAGATTCGGGATCACAAGATCTGTTGTCGTAAACGCACTAAGGAAACTAGAAAGTGCCGGAGTTGTTGAGACAAGATCCTCTGGTATGAAAGGAACATATATTAAGGTAGTGAATGACTTTATATTTGACGAGATCACAAAGCTTGATTAATTCTTTAGAATTAAAGAAAAAGTTCTTGCAAAGAAGGACAAGGTTTGATATACTGTCATAGGTAAAAATAAACACGCTATTGGAATTCTGGTAAGTGCCCAAGAGGTTTGTCAGAACGATGAAAATAGCGGAAGCAAAAACTAAAGGAGATTTAAAATGAGCGTTATTTCAATGAAACAGTTACTTGAAGCAGGTGTACATTTCGGACATCAGACAAGAAGATGGAACCCTAAAATGGCACCATACATCTACACAGAGCGTAATGGTATCCATATCATCGACTTACAGAAATCTGTAGGAATGGTTGACGATGCTTACAACGCAGTAAAAGATTGTGTAGCACAGGGTGGAAAGATTCTGTTCGTAGGAACAAAGAAACAGGCTCAGGATTCTATTCAGGCTGAAGCAGAACGTTGCGGAATGTTCTACGTAAACCAGAGATGGTTAGGTGGAATGATGACTAACTTCAAGACAATCGAATCTAGAATCGCTAGACTGAAAAAGATCAAAGAGATGGAAGAAGACGGAACATTTGACGTACTTCCAAAGAGAGAAGTTTTAGAACTTAACAAAGAAAAAGACAAATTACAGAAGAACTTAGGTGGAATCGAAGAAATGGGTGGACTTCCAGACATGATCTTCGTTGTAGACCCTAAGAAAGAAAGCATCTGTGTACAGGAAGCACATACTTTAGGAATTCCTCTTGTTGGAATCGCAGATACAAACAGCGATCCTGAAGAATTAGATTATATCATCCCAGGAAACGATGATGCGATCCGTGCAGTAAAACTGATCACATCTGCTATGGCTGATGCAGTTATCGAAGCAAACCAGGGAATCGATGCAGACTCTGAAGAAGTTGCAGAAGACGCTGAATAATTTATTCACACTTTCAATTTAGGAGGAAAAAGAATCATGGCTATCACAGCAGCAATGGTAAAAGAATTAAGAGAAATGACTGGTGCCGGAATGATGGATTGTAAGAAAGCTCTTACAAACACAGACGGAGACATGGACGCAGCAGTTGAATTTTTAAGAGAAAACGGTCTTGCAAAAGCAGCAAAGAAAGCTGGACGTATCGCAGCTGAAGGACTTGTTGCAGTAGCAGTATCTGAAGATGCAAAAGAAGCAGCAATCGTTGAAGTTAACTCTGAAACAGACTTCGTAGCTAAGAATGATACATTCAGAACATATGTAGCAGAAGTAGCTGATCAGGCTCTTACAACAAAAGCAGCTGATATCGAAGGATTCTTAGCAGAAGAATCTAAAGCAGAAGCTGGAAAAACTGTAAAAGAAGCATTAGAATGGTAAGATCGCCGTTATCGGAGAAAACTTAAACATCCGTAGATTCGCTAAAGTATCTGCAGCAGACGGATTTGTTGCATCTTACATCCACGCTGGTGGAAAAATCGGTGTATTAGTAGAAGTTGCTACAGACGTAGTTAACGACGAGATCAAAGAGATGGCTAAAAACGTAGCAATGCAGGTTGCAGCTATTTCTCCAAAATACACAAGCAGAGATGAAGTTTCTAAAGATTACATCGAGCATGAAACAGAAATCTTAAAAGTTCAGGCTATGAACGAAAACCCAGACAAACCAGAAAACATCATCGAAAAGATGATCGTTGGACGTCTGAACAAAGAATTAAAAGAAGTATGTTTGTTAGATCAGGCTTATGTTAAAGCTGAAGACGGAAAACAGGCAGTTGGAAAATACGTAGAACAGGTTGCTAAAGCAAACGGAGCTAATGTTACAATCAAAGGATTCGTTCGTTTTGAAACTGGTGAAGGTATTGAAAAGAAAGAAGAAGACTTTGCGGCTGAGGTTGCTGCTCAGTTGAAATAATTGATTGATTCTTTGTTAGAGTTAATTTGATATTTTTTAGTGAGATTTGAAGGGCATATATCCTTGTATTTTAGGGTGTATGTCCTTTTTGTTATTTGAAAATATTTAGATTTGAACCTAATATGATGGCGCATATCTTATAATTGGTATGTGTTTTTATTGTGGATAGCTTCATCAATAGCAATGCTCCAGCTTTTACTTCTGTATTTTTGCTTGCTTCAACGGTCTTATCTTCGGTAACCACTTCTTTTTCTGGTGTTGCAGGTGTTTCCTGTTTTGTACTTTCTTCTTTTAAAGTTTCTGCATTTTCAGCAGTTTCTTCCTGTTCCTTGTCTGTTATATTCTCTTGTACTTCTGCGTTTTCTGTTTTCTGTTCCACAGGAACTTGCTCTGTCTTGTTTTCTTCTACAACGGCTTCCTGCACAACTTCTGTGTTTTCCTGTGCCATGACAGGAGTAGGAAGCCCTGTAAGTGCAGTTGTTGTTCCAATCATCAATGCGGAACTTACTGCAAGGACTTGTTTTTTCTTCATAGTTTGTTCTTCAGCTTTCAGCCAGTGGAGAAATCCCACATAATGTTCATACTGTTCCTGGAATTCCAGTTCCGCCACCTGGGACAGTTCCATCTCTTTCTCATCCAGATATTCCAGATAGAACCGGATGGATTTTGCCCTGCGGCCAACGGTATTCGGGGAACGGTTTGCTCGGATCAAATGCGTCAGATACTTGGACGGGAGCAGCACCATCTGCCAGCTCTGATGATCCCGGATTAAAAAATATTCCTGTTTTCCTTCCCAG
>ENA-OQBT01000707-OQBT01000707.1-human-gut-metagenome-genome-assembly--contig:-NODE-707-length-18430-cov-2.902857_pt1 | contig 18430 bp, 22 predicted proteins | sample MGYA00242749_ERZ504557 | MGnify/ENA primary metagenome ERZ504557 (study PRJEB26092, sample SAMD00036243) | human gut metagenome | host: Homo sapiens | study: EMG produced TPA metagenomics assembly of... | reverse complement strand
AACACTGAATTGAGAATTATTATCTAAACTCATTTATGTACACTCACTTATTGCTTATTTCGACCGTCCAAATCCCAAGAGCATATTGTTCTTTTCTCTATTATAATATATTTATTGTGTCAGAACAAGTGTTTTGTGATTTTTTATAAATTTGAGCAGACATGCTCGAATGTGCAATTCATCCCATCACCTATAGGACGCCGCTGAAAAACTGTTTTTTCATACTATATACAGTGTCTCAAAGTTGATTGATGTACTTTATTTTGTGTTAATTTATACGCAAAAAGGACTTTTTCAGTGGCCTTCCTATAGAGGTGAGGGAATTCTTGCTACGGTTGTTAAACAAAAGAATACCGCTGTGTAATGTAACAAAAAAGACCCTGAAGAACTGTATTTCTACAATTCTCCAAGGTCAAATTTTACGTTTGGACACTTTAGGGCTGGTTGGCTATTTTACCTCTTTAGAGGATATTTAGCTTTGCCCCTTAACAATTATGTTAATTATGCATTCTTCTCAGCGATAGCTGCCTGTGCTGCTGCAAGACGAGCGATCGGTACACGGAATGGTGAGCAGGATACATAGTTAAGACCGATCTTGTGGCAGAATTCTACAGAAGACGGATCTCCACCATGCTCGCCGCAGATACCTACGTGAAGGTTCGGGTTAACCGGTTTGCCGAGTTCGATAGCCATCTTCATCAGCTTGCCAACGCCAACCTGATCCAGTTTTGCAAATGGATCGTTCTCGAAGATCTTAGCGTCATAGTATGCGTTGAGGAATTTACCTGCATCATCACGGGAGAAGCCGTATGTCATCTGAGTAAGGTCGTTTGTACCGAAGCAGAAGAAGTCTGCTTCTTTAGCGATCTCATCAGCTGTAAGAGCTGCTCTCGGGATTTCGATCATTGTACCAACTTCATACTGAAGGTCAGAACCAGCGGCTTTGATCTCAGCATCAGCTGTCTCAACTACGAATTTCTTAACATATTTAAGCTCTTTTACATCGCCAACAAGTGGGATCATGATTTCCGGTTTGATTGTCCAGTCCGGATGAGCTTTCTTAACTTCGATTGCTGCGCGGATAACTGCTGTTGTCTGCATCTTAGCGATTTCAGGATAAGTAACAGCAAGACGGCATCCACGATGTCCCATCATCGGGTTGAACTCATGAAGAGAAGCGATGATAGTCTTGATCTGATCTACAGTTTTGCCCTGAGCATCTGCAAGTTTCTTGATGTCAGCTTCATCTGTAGGAACGAACTCATGAAGAGGCGGATCCAGGAAACGGATAGTAACAGGGTTACCTTCCAGAGCTTCAAAGAGACCTTTGAAGTCATCCTGCTGATATGGAAGAACTTTTGCAAGTGCTTTTTCTCTCTCTTCTGCTGTTTCGGAGCAGATCATTTCACGGAATGCATCGATACGTCCCTCACCGAAGAACATATGCTCTGTACGGCAAAGACCGATACCTTCTGCGCCAAGCTCTACAGCTTTCTTAGCATCTGCAGGAGTATCTGCATTTGTACGAACTTTCATTGTTCTGTACTTGTCAGCCCATGCCATGATGCGTCCGAACTCGCCGGCGATTGTAGCGTCTACAGTCGGGATGATTCCGTCGTAGATGTTACCTGTTGTACCATCGATGGAGATGAAGTCTCCTTCGTGGAATTCTTTACCAGCAAGTGTGAATTTCTTGTTTTCTTCGTCCATAGCGATATCACCGCATCCGGATACACAGCACTCACCCATACCACGGGCAACAACTGCTGCGTGAGATGTCATACCACCACGAACTGTCAGGATACCCTGAGCAGATTTCATACCTGTGATATCTTCTGGAGATGTCTCAAGACGTACAAGTACGACTTTCTCTCCTCTTTCAGCCCATTCAACAGCGTCATCAGCTGTGAATACGATCTTACCGCAAGCAGCTCCAGGAGAAGCGCCAAGGCCTTTACCCATTGGTGTAGCAGCTTTCAGAGCAGCAGCATCAAACTGTTGGGTGAAGAAGAGTATCAAGGTTACGTGGGTCGATCATAGCTACAGCTTCTTCTTCTGTTCTCATTCCCTCATCAACAAGGTCACAAGCGATCTTTAAAGCAGCCTGAGCTGTTCTCTTACCGTTACGTGTCTGAAGCATATACAGTTTACCATGCTCTACAGTAAACTCCATATCCTGCATGTCTCTGTAGTGTTTTTCAAGTGTTTCGCAAACCTGTTTGAACTGTACGAATGCTTCCGGGAATTTCTGTTCCATTTCGGAGATGTGCATAGGTGTACGAACACCGGCAACAACGTCTTCACCCTGAGCATTTGTAAGGAATTCACCAAACAGACCGTTAGCTCCTGTAGCAGGGTCACGTGTGAAGGCAACACCTGTACCACAGTCATCACCCATGTTACCAAATGCCATCATCTGTACGTTAACTGCAGTACCCCAGGAATATGGGATATCGTTGTCACGACGATATACGTTCGCACGTGGGTTGTCCCAGGAACGGAATACGGCTTTGATAGCACCATTAACTGTTCCTTAGGATCAGTTGGGAAATCAGCACCGATTTTTGCTTTATATTCAGCTTTGAACTGTTCAGCTAATTCATGAAGGTCTTCTGCAGTAAGTTCAACATCCTGCTTAACACCTCTTTTAGCTTTCATCTCATCGATAAGTTCTTCGAAATATTTCTTTCCGACTTCCATAACTACATCAGAGTACATCTGGATGAATCTTCTGTAGCAGTCCCATGCCCAACGAGCATTGCCGGATTTTTCAGCAAGTACGTTAACAACGTCTTCATTTAAACCAAGGTTCAGGATAGTATCCATCATACCTGGCATAGAAGCTCTCGCACCAGAACGAACGGAAACAAGCAGAGGATTTTCTTTGTCACCGAATTTCTTTCCGGTAACTCCTTCCATTTTGGTGATTGCTTCCATGATCTGAGCCATGATCTCATCATTGATCTGTCTTCCGTCTTCATAGTACTGAGTACAAGCTTCTGTTGTGATTGTGAAGCCCTGAGGTACAGGAAGACCAAGGTTTGTCATTTCAGCAAGGTTGGCACCTTTACCACCCAGAAGGTTTCTCATATTAGCGTTACCTTCTGTAAACATGTAAACCCATTTTGCCATTTTACATTTTCCTCCTAAATTATTGTTCTTTTGTAACTATTCAGCATTCTGTTGTGAAGTAACTGAACAGCCACACCTTTCGCACATAAGTAAATATATGTTTCTTATACGCACATAATTATTTTATAGAATTTGTGTCATTTCGTCAAGGTTATTCTGCTAAAATTAGCTAAAATTTTTATACATTCTGCATAAAGTGATTTATTTTATTATTCTTATTATTGTTAAGGTTTTCTCAGTCCTTTATTCTGGTCTTTATCTATATTTTTCTCTCACATCTCATATATTATAACAGGAAAAAACGGGAAGCAAAACAGATAAGTTAATCTGCCCGGCTGCCCGTTTATAATTTTTATCAATTATTTCTTTCTGCCTTTTTTCATGTTCAGTACCAGATGTCTCGGCATACCATTTACCATAATAGGCTGATAATCTCCCTGGATCAGAGGTTTAATATAGTCTACAAAATCCTTAGTTACGTTTGTAGCATCTTTATTCATCCATTCTCTCGGAACAAGTTTCTCCTCATTTGCGATTCTGTGTACATCGTAGATACCTGTAGCTGCCATGTAGGGATCATCGGAAACACGGTCGATAACAACCATCTTACCTGTGTCACCTTCATCTGCAGCTTTAACTGCAGCACCACCTACCATGAATGCTTCATCAATATCCACTCTGGATGCCATATGGGAAGCACTTCTCTGTAATGTGGAAAGTTCAACAGCTCTTGTCTTGCATCCGCACTCCGCTGCCAGGAAATTTGCCAGATAAGTGGCTGTTCCCTGAAGCTGTTTGTGTCCAAATGCATCCACATAGTCTCCCACGCTTCCAAGCTCACATACATATCTTCCGTCAGCCAGCTTGATTCCCTCGGAAACTGCGATTACAATAGATGCTTTTTTATTCAGAAGATCTTTTACTTTTGCAAGGAATTTCTCAACATCAAAAGGCACTTCCGGCAGATAGATCAAATCCGGTCCGTCGCAGTCCTCAGATTTTGCCAGTGCTGTGGCACCTGTAAGCCATCCGGCATTACGTCCCATGATCTCCATGATCGTAATCATATTTTTCTTATAAGTAAGTCCCAGTGCATCGCGGATCACTTCTTTTGTGGATGCGCCGATATATTTTGCAGCACTTCCGAATCCGGGTGTATGGTCTGTCAGCGCCAGGTCATTGTCGATTGTTTTCGGAACACCCAAGGAACTTCTGAGTCTGTCCTGTGAGAATCGCATAATCAGACAGTTTCTTGATCGTATCCATGGAATCATTTCCGCCAATGTAGATAAACGCATAGATATCCAGTTTATTTAAGATCTCAAAAATTTTCTCATAAATTGCTTTATCTTCGTGAATCTCAGGAAGCTTGTAACGACAGGAACCTAAAAATGCAGATGGTGTTCTCTTGAGTAATTCGATATCCAGTTCTGAATGAATCTGTGTTGACAGATCAATATACTGTTCATCCAACAGTCCCTGAATGCCGTGAAGCATTCCGTATACTTTGTCAAATCCTCGTTCAATGGCATTCTTATAAACTCCGGCAAGACTGGAATTGATTACTGCAGTAGGTCCTCCTGATTGTCCAACAATGATATTTCTTTTTTTCGCCATAGCAATGACCTCCTTGTTTTCACGTTTTGTTCATTATGTCTTAGAGTGTGTCTGAAAAATGCTTTACGCAAGATGTGCGTCACAATTTTTCAGACACGCTCTGGTCCCGCAGGACTCGTTGAGGTAAATTGTAACAAATATTTTTTTATTCGTCAATCATTTATTGTGGTTTTTACACATATGATTTCTGTATTTCGTCACTATATCAGTGTATTTTTCAATTTACCACGACATTTCAGATCTATTTTTGTATATTTATAACTATAATTAATCCAGCCCATGTGTTATACTTATAGACAGATTGATTCCGGCATCAACTTATAGCAATCAAAACCTTTTTGAAAATTGCCGGACATCAATGTCCGTGACTATTCGGTACCTTCGCAGTTACGAACCAAAATGCATTTCAAATCACCTTCGGTGATTTGCAGAATACTGCCAGCTGAACAGTTACACAATATTTATCGATCAAGGAGGATTCATTTATGATCCATACAATTGAAAACGACTATCTTAGAGTATCTGTAGATGATCATGGTGCTGAGCTTTGCAGCATTTTTGATAAAGTACATAACAGAGAAGTGATCTGGCAGGCAGATCCGGCTTACTGGAAACGCCACGCACCGGTTCTTTTCCCTAATGTGGGACGTCATTTTGAGGATCACTATCGTATTAATGGAGTCGAATATCCCTCCAGTCAGCATGGGTTTGCCAGAGACAGCGAATTTACCTGCGTGGATATGACTGCTGATTCCATCACCCATAGGCTGAAATCTTCTGATGCCACAAGAGAAAATTATCCATATGATTTTGAGCTGAAGATCAAGCATGTTCTGGAGAAGAATCAGGTCAGTGTATGCTGGGAAGTGATCAGCCTTAATGATGAAACCATGTATTTTACAATTGGCGGCCATCCTGCATTCAATGTACCTGCCGGAGGAATTGGCTCCCAGGAGCAATATCATCTTACTTTTGACGGCCAGGATTCCCTCTCCTATCTGCTGATCGACATGTCATCAGGCACCGCGGTCGCAGATAAAGCTTATACACTGGAGCTTGAGAATGGTTCCTGCCTTATCGATGCTCACATGTTTGACAAAGATGCCCTTATTTTTGATGACCAGATTGAAAAGGCCGGCATCGCTTTCCCTGACGGAACTCCTTATGTGGAACTGATCTGTCATGGATTTCCAAGCTTTGGCATCTGGTCCGTCCCGGGTTCTCCTTTTGTATGTCTTGAACCATGGATGGGACGCTGTGATGATTTTGGATTTAAGGGCGAGCTTCCGGAAAAGAAATATATCAACACTCTGGACAAGGATGAAATTTTTACTGCATCATATGAAATAAAAATTTATTAATTTTCTCCATTTATCCTGAAAGCTGTGCTATAATGTCACAGTATATGAAAGTCATCCTGTCCGGTATCCCACGAATTTACCCATGCAGACATGACTGATTCATGGCAGCCACTCAGGACTTTCATAGAAAAACACAGGAGGAAATTTCCATGACTAGAGAAGAATTTCAGAAGCTGACACAGGATGTTGTACTGCTCGACGGTGCTACCGGTTCCAATCTTATGGCCGCCGGAATGCCAAGAGGAATCTGTACAGAAGCATGGATCATGGAGCACAAAGAAGTTCTGCAAAATCTGCAAAAGGCTTATGTTGAAGCAGGAAGCCAGATCGTATACGCACCTACTTTCGGCGGAAACCGTTACAGTCTCGGACTTCACGGACTGCAGGATAAGCTTGCGGAAATGAACCATGCACTTGTAAATATTTCCAGAGAGGCAGTAGGACATAAGGTCTATGTTGCCGGTGATATTACCACAACCGGAAAGATGATGGAGCCTGCCGGTGATCTCACCTATGAGATGGCATATGAAACATACTGTGAACAGATTAAGGTTCTTGAAGATGCAGGTGTTGATCTGATCGCTGCGGAAACCATGATCAATATCGAGGAAACACTTGCTGCACTGGATGCTGCTGCATCCGTAAGTTCTCTTCCTGTAATGTGTACAATGACCGTAGAAGCTGACGGAAGCATTTTCAGCGGAGGAAATGCTGTGGAGGCTGCGATCGCCCTTGAGGGTGCAGGTGCTGTGGCAGTTGGGATCAACTGTTCTGTAGGACCTGACCAGCTGGTATCCGTTGTCCGCAATATCAAAGAGAACGTATCCATTCCTGTCATCGCCAAACCTAATGCCGGTATGCCGACGATTGATGATCAGGGAAATGCCATTTACAGTATGGACGCCAAAAGCTTTGCAGAACATATGAAGGTTCTGATCGAAATGGTGCGTCTGTTGTCGGAGGATGCTGTGGTACTACTCCGGAATTCATCCGCGAGATAAGCAGAAGCCTCGGAAGATAGATTTTGTATCTTCGACAGCCATAGTCAGACGAATAACGAATATTCGCAGCCAAAGCAGGGAACTTTCCTGATTCGGTTAAAGAGGGATATGACTCAAAAAAGCACATAACTTAGGATAGAATCTGTCTCAATCCGAGATATTCTCATCCTCTGTTATGTGCTTTTTGGTAATTGTCCGGCTTTCCTCTGTCCTGATCCTGCGAAAATACCATGGCAATTCTATAAACAGTTGCGCTTTTTATTATCTGCTTTTCATCTACTTCACTTTGATTGCTTTTTTCGGGCACATCTCCTGGCAGCAGAAACAGCGGATACACTTTCTGTAATCATATACCGGCGGCTTTCCTTTGCCTTTTCTGAAATCCACAGCTTTCCCCGGAACCGGACAGCTCTGCACACAGATCCCGCAGCGGACACATTTATCAGCTTCTATATATGGTTTTTTCTGAAAAATGTTTAACGCTCCCGCCATTCTTGTCCAGATATTCTTTCGCACTTCTGTGCGGTCTACATTAAAAGCCGGATTTCCGTATTTTTTCACTGCCTCTGCCATGGAAATCTCCCCGTCTGGTGTCAGAAGGGTAATCTCCTCTTCTTTCCATGTACCAAGTCCCATTTTCTCGCCATGATAGTTCGTCGGAACCATCTCCGGTTTCAGATAAACCAGACGGCTGAATACACTGTCCAGTGCAACCGGATCTGTGGACATCAGCAGTACATTCATAGGAACCGGATCTCCCGAACCCGGTCCGTTGCCCTCCATGGCCACAATCCCATCCATCACATACAGCTTCGGTGCCACACATTTATTCAGATCAATAAGCATTCTGGCAAAGCTGTCTGCACTCGGGTACTGCGTGTGCCCCTTCGCTTTATGGAATCCATATATAAACCCATAGCTGTTCTTAACCGCACCGGTGATACGTTCTAATGCATGTGTTTTCATCTTGCTCAGGGAAATCACACAGTCCTGCTCCAACAGTTCTTTTGGCAGGATAAATTCCTTTGCCTGGACTCCCTGCGGATAAGCAGTTTTCACGCCCTCAGAATAATCAACAGCCGGAATATGATATTTCTCCAGATAAGTATCCATTCCTGTTCCGCGGATCACTGCCTGAGTGGTTCCATGACCGCAGGAATCTGCAAGCACAATATTCTCATACCCACTTTCACGCAGGATTCCCGCAAAGGCTCCTACTACAACCGGATGTGTGATCACTGCTTTCTCTACCTCTGCTTTTTTCAGCAGATTCGGCTTCAGCAGGATCTTCGCATCCTTTGGAATCAGAGTCTCCACTCCACCCAGAAAATCCAGCCCCTGTTTCAGCAGCATATAGATTTTTTCTTCATCATATTCCCGGCAGGGAAGTAATACCACTTTACTTTTCACCAAATTCACGCACCTTTATCATCTCCGGACAGATCCACCTGTCTCAGTGCTTTTCTTACCGGCAAAATACATGCCGGCACTACAGAGAGACAGTCCACACCCATCCTCAGAAATTCTTCTGTCAGGGCAGTGTCTGCAGCAAGTTCCCCACAAATACAGACACGTCTGTTTTCTGCATGTCCCGCTTCGATCACCATTTGAATCATACGCAGCACTGCCGGGTGATGGTCATTATATTTCTTGCGCAGAAGCGGATTCTGTCTGTCCATCGCCAGTGTATACTGACTCAGGTCATTGGTTCCAAGACTCAGGAAATCCACTCTTCTGGCAAGCTCCCGGCTGATCATGACTGCTGCCGGAGTCTCGATCATGATTCCTGTCTTAATATGTTTATACGGAATTCCTTTTTCATCCAGCCCGATCTTTACTTCCCGGATAATTTCTTCGATCTCATCCATTTCCTCTTCTGAGCTGATCATCGGATACATCAGCGCCAAGTTTCCATATGCACTCGCCCTGAAAATTGCCCGAAGCTGTGCCTTGAACATTCTTTTTCTGTCAAGGCAGAGACGGATTCCTCTGTTCCCCATGATCGGATTTGTCTCGTCCGGGATATTCAGATATTCTGCCTGCTTGTCTGCTCCGAGATCTGCCGTACGGATCACAGTGAGCTTTTCTCCCATGGTCTCCGCAATCTTTTTGTATGCAAGAAACAGCTCATTTTCACGAGGATAATTTTCTCTTCCAAGATACTGGAATTCACTGCGCAGAAGACCAATCCCGGCAGCTCCGTAATACAGCACACTGTTCAGGTCATCCATATTTCCGATATTGGCATAGATTTCAATTTTTCTGCCATCTTTTGTGATATCCGGTTCTTTCCTTAATTTCAGAAGTTCTTCCCTTTCTTCTTTATCAGCCTGCCTGCGGATCTCATATTCTTTTTTTACCTCTTCATCCGGATCAATATACAAAGTTCCGGTATATCCGTCCACAATAGCCTGCCGTCCGTCCCACTCCGAATCTGTGTCAATTTCCAGCAGAGCCGGTATATTCATTGTTTTTGCCATAATGGCAGCATGAGACATGTCGGAACCATGATGGGTAACAATAGCCATCAGTTTATCCTTATCCATCTCCATCAGTTCTGTTGGCGTGATACTCTCCGTCACAACGATCACAGGCTCATCCCCAAGATTTATCCTGGGAGAGATACCTCCCAGTTCACCGATCAGGCGGTCGGAAATCTCCCGCATATTATCCAACCGTTCTTTAATCGCAGGCTCTTCCAGAGTTCTGAAAGTCTTAAGCATCTCATCCCTTGTAGTCATTACCGCATAGGCAGAATTTACTTTTTCACTCTGTATGACACTCTCAATGGCACGTTGAAAGCTTTTTCCCTCCAGCAGATTCTTCTGTCTGAGAAAAATCTCTGCCTGGGTTCCCTGAATTATGCAGTTTTTTTCATATAAATCCTCCAGCTGTTCCATGACTCTGGTGCGCGCCTGCCGGAAAATATTCAGCTCTGTTTTCACATCTGTGATTTCGTACTGGCGCATCTGATATTCGCTTTTATGATAATACAGTATCTTACCGATGGCAATTCCGGAAAAGGCACCGGTTCCCTTGTAAACATCCATATTAACTCCTTAGTTGATTAACCCTTAGTCGCAGGCAGCCTTAAATTCAGTCCAGTTCTTCTGATACTGTGCGTCTGCGTCCTGGCTTACATTCTGGACGATTTCGCCCTTTGTAACGTCATCCGGAACTACCAGATCCGGATTTACCAGCTCATCTGCTGCTTTATTTGTGCTGTAATAGCCGATATAGTCTGTGCATTTCGCTGCAACCTCCGGCTGCATGATATAATCCATGAAAGAATATGCCGCATCTTTATCCGGCGCTTCACTTGGAATAAACATACCCATAATACCAAATCCAAGTCCTTCTTCCGGATATACCACCTTCAGATCAGGATTCTCAGCCAGAGCAGCTGTTACCTGAGAGGTATAAAGAAATGCAACACTTGCTTCTCCGTTGAGAAGTGCATTCTGTGTATTGTCATCCTGGATCAGACGTACATTCGGAGCAAGTTCCAGAAGCTTCTCTCCTGTCTTCTTGATCACGTCAACGTCCTCTTCATTCATGCTCTCGCCCATGGAAAGCTGGGTGATACCATTGATCACACGATAGTTTGCAGTCAGTGCAATGCTGTCCTCAAGAGACGGATCCCAGAGGTCTTTATATCCTTTGATATCAATATCCACCTGTTCCGGATCATAAACGATCAGCGGGATGCCTGCTCCGTAAGGAACTGTGTATTCATCGTCTGGATCATAGAACTGTCCCTGATATAATGGGTTGATATTTCCGATATTCTCCAGAGAATCCTTGTCAAGCTTCTCTGCAAGTCCTTCCTGGATCGCAGTTTCCAGAATATAGTCATCTGCGATCACGATATCATAGTCACCGCCCTTTGCCATGGAAAGCTTCTCAAGCATGGTTTCATCTGTATCGAAGTTTGAATAAACAACCTTAACTCCTGTCTCTTTTTCAAAATCATCCAGAACTTCCTGCGGGAACATTCCCTCCCATGTAAAAAGTACAAGTTCTTTATCATCTCCTGCATCCTTGAATCCGGTGAATGCTGTTCCTGCCATTAATGCACACATCACTACTGCAAGTACTCTTTTTTCATAAATGATCTCCCTTCTTATGCTCTGCATTGTTGTCTATATCAGTCACTGTCCGCCTTCCACCGTATCGGCAGACAGCGGCTATCCTTTTTTACTTTGCTTTTACTTTTGTCCAGAGTTCCGCAAATTTCTGCTTGATCTTTGGCTGCTGATAAGCAAAGATTTCGTTATTCGGGTTGGTTGTATCCGGAATATAAGAACTGATCCCGCATAGTCCCCCTCCTTCATGGTTTCAAAAGCACTCTTCACTGTAGAAGTATACCCTACTTCTTCCGTATTGGAAAGAGCAGATTTATCACTGATCATAAAATCAATAAATTCATGGGCAAGCTGTACTTCGCTGCAGTCCTTTGTGATAACCATTGCATCATACCATCTGTTGGTTCCCTGTTCCGGTGTGAAGTAGTCCAGATTCGGATTTTCACTGATAATGTAAGATGCATCTCCGGAGTACACAACTGCCAGCGCTTTGTTTCCTGAAATCATGTTGTCGATCACATCATCGCCTGCATAGATCGGATCCATAGTGTCACGCTGATCGATCAGCCACTGATAAGCCTCCTCGATCTCAGACTCATTTGTAGTATTCATGGAATACCCAAGTGCTTTTAATGCTATCATAAAGGAATCTCTCTCAGAATCATACATGTAAATATTTCCTTTATATTTCGGATTACACAGAAGATTCCAGCCATCTTTCAGATCAGCCTCATCTACTACTGTCTTATCATAAAGGATTCCTACTGTTCCCCAGAAATACGGACAGGAATAACGGTTGCCCGGATCATAGCTCTGGTTCATGACATCATTCAGCAGATTTTTCTTATTCGGAATTTCTTTCCAGTCAAGTGCCTGCAGATATTCTTCTTTGATCAGTCTCTCAATCATGTAATCAGACGGGATCAGCACATCATAAGTCTCACCGCTTGAAAGCTTGGTGTACATCATCTCATTTGACTCAAAAGTCTCGTATACGATGGTACAATCATATTCTTTTTCAAAATCCTCCAGCAGGGAAAGATCCATGTACTCTCCTGCATTGTAAACTTTCAGCACATGAGTGGACTGCGCCACGAATCCCCATTTGATCAGCCCTGCCGTAACGGCAACAACCAGAACTACAGAGACAATTTTTACTGCTTTCCTGTTCAGCTTTCTGGCTTTATTCTTAAACTTCGGAAGCAGATTGGACAAAAGCAGTACCACGATGATGACTACGATCACGATGGTTGACAAAGCATTGATCGTCGGATTGATACGCTTTGTCATATTATATACAACAATAGAGATATTCTTTACACCATTTCCTGATACGAAATAGGAAATAACGAAATCATCAAATGACATGGTAAATGCAAGCAGCGCGCCTGCGAAAATACCCTCTTTGATCATCGGCACGATAACCTTTGTCAGAGCCTGAAAAGGTGTTGCCCCAAGGTCCATGGCAGCATTTGCCATATTCGGATCCAGAGCCCTTACCTTCGGATAAAACGCTGGTAATTACATACGGGGTACAGAACGCAATATGTGCCAGCAGCATAGTCAGATACCCTTTTCGAAATCCCAGAGAAGAGAACAACAGCATCAGGCTGATGGCAGTTACGATCTCAGGATTCAGGATAGGGATATTATTAATATTCAAAAGCAGTTCCTTGATTACCTTCTTTGATTTGGATAAACCGATCGCTGTAATGGTTCCAAGTATTGTAGAAACAATGGTCGCAATGATCGCAATGGTAACAGATACATAAACTGCCTTAATTACTTCCCCGTTACCGAGAAGTTCCTGATACCAGCGCAGGGAAAAGCCTGTAAATCTGGTCAGTGACTTGGATGAGTTAAAGGAAAAGATCATCGTCACCAGGATCGGCAGGTAAAAGAAAGCAAGGCAGAGTACTACATATAACATTGAGAAAAATTTATTATTACGTTTCATGCCGTCCTCCCTTATTCATCTTTATCCATCTTCTTCATCAGGCTCATAAAGATCAGAATGAGCACAGCCAGAATCAGAGAAATCGCACTTCCGAAGTTCCAGTCACCAACAGAGATAAACTGAGATTCGATCAGGTTACCGATCAGCATGTACTGTCCGCCTCCGAGAAGTTTCGGAATAACAAATGTGGAAATAGACAGCAGGAATACCATCATGATTCCATTGAGCACGCCGGGGATGGACAATTTCCAGATAACCTTTGTAAAGGTCTGAAATTTATTTGCCCCCAGGTCATAGGCAGCCTCGATAAAGGATTTATCCATTTTACTCAGAGATGTGTGGATCGGATGATCATAAACGGCATAAAGTTACAGACCAGACCAACCACTACGGAAAAGTCCGTATACATCATTGTCACCGGGGAAATCCCCAGTAATCCAAGCAAATGGTTGATGATACCATTGTCTGACAGCAGGTTCATCCATGCATAGGTACGCAGAAGCATATTGATCCATTCCGGAATAGTTACCAGCAGGATCAGAAGACTCTGGGATTTCTCCGGACATTTGGAAATAATATATGCCAGCGGATAGCCAAGTCCCAGACAGATGACCGTCGTCAGGATTCCAAGCTTAAAGGACTTGAAAATAACGCTCATATACGTTGCTTCCAGGAATTTGCGGAAATTCTCCAGGGTAAAGGAGAACGTCAGCACCTCGTTTCCATCTTCTGTAAATGCATATAATGCGATCAGTATCAGCGGGATGACAATGACCACAAATGCCCACACAAGATATGGTTTGATAAGATTTCTGTACTGTTTCATCAGTAGCTTCCCATCTTACACATAACATGGATGTCTTCAGGCCCGAATTTCAGTCCCACTTCCCTTCCGACTTCCGCATAATCTGTGGTATGAACCATATAAGTACGAAGTTCTGTCTCGATCAGGATCTCATAATGCACGCCCTTGAAGGTAATATTGCGCACAATCCCCCTGATCTTTGCCTGACCGGGATCTACGATATCCAGATCCTCAGGTCTTAACACAACTTCGATCTCTTCATTATCCTCAAATCCCTTATCCACACATTCAAACTCAAATCCGTCAAAAGTAACCAGATAATCGCGGATCATGGTTCCCTCGATAATATTGGATTCACCGATAAAGCTGCAACAAAACGGTTTTCCGGCTCATTGTAGATATCTGTAGGAGAGCCGATCTGCTGAATCTCACCGTTATTCATAACAACAACCGTATCTGACATGGACAGGGCTTCTTCCTGGTCATGGGTAACATAAATGAAAGTGATGCCGACTTCCTGCTGAATCTTCTTTAATTCTACCTGCATCTGTTTACGGATCTTTGCATCCAGTGCACCCAGGGCTCATCTAAAAGCAGAACCTTCGGCTCATTTACCAGGGCTCTGGCAATGGCCACTCGTTGCTGCTGTCCACCGGAGAGCAGAGTTACATCTCTTTTCCCAAAGCCTTCCAGACCAACCATCTTCAACATACGCTCCACCTTCTGGGCGATGACAGTTTTATCGACCTTCTTCAGGTTCAGCCCGAAACCGATGTTCTCCGCCACATTTAAATGAGGAAAAAGAGCATACTTCTGAAACACAGTATTAACCTCTCTCTTGTACGGGGGAAGCTTGGAAATCTCAATCCCGTTAAACAGTACTTCTCCGTCACTTGGTTCTTCAAAGCCTGCAATGATTCGAAGAGTGGTTGTCTTTCCACATCCGCTGGGTCCCAAAGCGATCAGATCTTTTCGTAAATATCCAGATTGATGCCGCGCAAAACCTGCTGATCATCAAAATTCTTGGTCAGATTTTTTAACTCAATCAGTTTGTTCATCATCTTTTCCTTCCTCTGAATGTATTTTTCTCTGTTTTTTATAATCCGGCTGTTCCAAAAGCATTGACCGGCTGTTCAGAATATTCGTGAAAGCTATATCATTTATTTTTTCTTCTTTGTTATCAGTGAATAAACAATAAAAATAATCAGTGTAGCTGCCAGCAGAATGGTACACAACGCATTGATCTCCGGCGTCACTCCCGTTTTCAGCTGTGTGTACACCTTGATCGGCAGCGTAGACAAACGCGGTCCGTTTACAAAAATACTTATTACCACATCATCCATAGACATGGCAAACGCAAGCAGCGAACCTGAAATTACCGCCGGCATAATTAAGGGCAGCGTAATATCCCGGAAAGCCCGGAAAGGTCCTGCCCCCAGATCTCTGGCTGCCTCTTCCAGTGCCGGATCCATGCCTGCCAGTCTTGCCTTCACTTCCATCAGAATATAAGGCACACAGAATACCGTATGACCTATTAACAGTGTCAGCATGCCAAAGGGCAGGTTCAGCATATAAAAGAACGCCATCAGCACCATACCAAGGATAATCTCCGGTATCATTAACGGCAATATGGAAATGTATTCCAGCGCCCCTTTTGACTTCCAGTGAATCCTTGATAACCCAACTGCACCCAAAGTACCGATCACTGCACTAACCAGACAGCTTAATACCCCAAGGATCAGACTGTTCACCAACGCTTCCAACATTGCTCTGTCATGGAAAAGTTCCTGATACCATTTCAGGGAAAAGCCTGTAAATTTCACTGGCAGTTTGGATTCATTAAATGAGAAAACGATCACTACTGCAATAGGGAGATACATCAGGAAGAAAATCAGCCCCATATAAAATCCGGCAAATCTTGAATTCTTTTTCATCCGATTCCCTCCAGTTCTCTGGCATTTGTCACTTTCCTGTAAATCATGATCAGTACAGTTGTAAGTACCATCATCACCACAGCAAGTGCTGCTGCAAAGGGCCAGTTACTTCCTCTTGTCATCTGATCCTGTATCAGACTTCCCACAAGTACAACTTTATTTCCGCCCAGGATATCTGCAATAAAGAACAGTCCCATGGATGGCACGAAAGTCAGGATCACACCCGAAAGCAGCCCGGGCAGTGTAAGCTTCAGTGTTATGGTAAAAAACGCCTGCAGTCTGGATGCCCCAAGATCTCTGGCAGCCTCCACATAAGACCAGTCCAGCTTCTCTGCGCTGGAGTATACAGACATGATCATAAACGGGAGAAGCACATAAATCATACCGATCACAATTGCCGGATAGCTGTACAGGATGGACAGCGGTTTCTCAATGATCCCGAGTTTTATCAATACAAAATTCAAAAGTCCTTTTTTCTGCAGAATAATGATCCAGCCATACAGACGAATCAGGGAATTTACCCAGAACGGCGTGGACAACAGAAGCTGTGCCTTTTTCTTTCTGTGCTCCGGCAGCCTCGCCATGAAATACCCGAACGGATAGCCGATCAAAGCGATCACTATCGTACTGGTAAATGCCAGTTTCAGTGATTCCACAAATGTATTCAGGTATACAGGTTCCAGAATATTTCTGTAATTGTCCAGCGTAAATTTCCAGGTCACCCCAAATCCTCTGGACGGCGTAGCAAAACTCAGCGCCACCATATAGATAAGGGGGCATACTACAAACACAATAGTAAAAATGTACAGTGGAAATGCCATCCATGCAGAACTGTCAGAACGGTTTCTACGCTTCTTCATGAATGTCCTCCCTGTCTACCAGTACTGCATCTGTCGGCAGAAAACTGCATCTCACTGTCTGGCCTTCTGCGACGGATGCGTCGATTCCGTATCTGCTGGCGATCAACTGTGTACCATCACTCAGCTTCAGAGTTACACGAAGCTGACCTCCTGCGAAATTCTTCTCTGTAACAGTTGCCTGTAAACCTGATACACTATTCTTATTATGTGCATCCAAACCACCGCCTGACACACTTATATCAACAGTGTCTCTGTGATCTGTACCGGTATCACCGATTACAGCAGTTTCCTGTAACAATATATTTTCACTTCTCACAGCCAGAGTTACTCTCTCTCCTGCTGACAGGCATTGTTTTACCCCTGTATCCTCTGTATCCTGCTGACTTGTTTCAAGCTTTACAATTACCCTGTCATTTCCGATCTTTACGATTGCATTCTCTCCCTGAATACTCTCTGCAACTCCATGCAGGATATTGGCATTTCCTACAAATGTTGCTACATAACTGGTCTTTGGATGATTATAGATCTCATCCGGTGTTCCGATCTGCTCAATACGTCCGTCCCTCATCACCGCGATCCTGTCAGACATATTGATAGCTTCTTCCTGATCATGAGTGATATAGATAAATGTAATTCCCAGTTTCTTCTGCAGATGCTTCAGTTCTATCTGCATCGCACGGCGAAGCTGCAGATCCAGTGCTCCCAGCGGCTCATCCAGAAGCAGTACTTTGGATTATTCACCAGTGCTCTCGCAATGGCAACTCTCTGTTTCTGACCGCCCGAGAGTTCGGAAGGCTTTCTTTTTTCATATCCTTCAAGCTGTACCAGTTCCAGCATCTGAGAAACTTTTTTCCTGATCTCACTCTTAGGAACTTTTTTCAGCTTCAGGCCATAGCAATATTCTCCGCAACATTCATATGCGGAAAGAGCGCATAATTCTGAAATACCGTATTCACATCCCTCTGGTTCGGCTCCAGACCTGTCACTTCCCTGCCGTCCAGCCAGACACTTCCTGCATCGGGCTGTTCCAGACCGGCAATGATTCGCAGCGTTGTCGTCTTGCCGCATCCCGAAGATCCCAGCAAAGTAATAAACTCTCCTTTACTGATCTCAAGACTGATATTATCCAGAACTGCTTCGCCTTCTGTAAAACTTTTCTTTATCTCCTTCAGTTCAAGTGAAACCTCTGCCAACTATATTCAGCTCCTTTCATGTAAAAAAGATACCTCTTTATACTAAAAAAGATACGAAACCACGCGTAAAAGCTCTCGCCCCTACATCGGTTTATGCCAATGCTGACGCCTGTTACAGTGCCAGTCTCTGCATGGTTTCGCATCTGTATATGTCCATTTTTCCAATTATAGATATATCCGGTCCGTTTTTGTTCCATCCAGTCTGCGTGCACTCCTGACCATGATGTCCACATAAGAAAACCGGAAATCAACCATTCTTCTTGATAGATTCCCGGTCATTATTTATTTGGTATAATCCAAAAGTTATATTAAAGGATAGGCCCGAGATTGTCAAGTAAATTTGTTACTGTTCACTCCGCAATGGTATTTAGATAAATAAAGCATATTCCGGAGATTACTTGACATTTAAAAAGAAATGCCTTGAAAAATTTATGAAATATGAAAATGGTTAAATTCTTGTTCGTTTTGTCAACGACAAATAAGCA
>ENA-OQBT01000704-OQBT01000704.1-human-gut-metagenome-genome-assembly--contig:-NODE-704-length-18476-cov-3.018911_pt1 | contig 18476 bp, 26 predicted proteins | sample MGYA00242749_ERZ504557 | MGnify/ENA primary metagenome ERZ504557 (study PRJEB26092, sample SAMD00036243) | human gut metagenome | host: Homo sapiens | study: EMG produced TPA metagenomics assembly of... | reverse complement strand
CGATTCACGAGCATATCACGCGCAGAGTTTTACAAGAATAACGTGAATCACATTTTCCGGGTTTCTAACATGGAGAAAGAGAAAATCGGAGAAATGGAAATATAATAAAAAGGAGGTTGTGCCATGGGAATTATGAATGCCCCATGATGTTGGCAGCATCATCCGGTGATGACGTTGACTTTATGGTGCATGGGCTGATCCCGCTGAAGTTTTTCGGGCATAAGGTCTGGATCACGACAACGCATGTGACGACGCTGATCGTTATGGTGTTTATCATCGTATTAGCATTGATCGCAAGACATGCAGTTCTTCACGGTGATGAGAAGCCGTCAGGACTTCAGAATTTTGTGGAGATGATCGTTGAAGTGCTTGATAATCTGGTAAAGGGAAGCATGGGAAGACATTGGCGTCCATTTGTAAATTACATTGGAACGATCATGGTCTTTATCTTTTTTGCAAATACATCTGGATTATTTGGCTTAAGACCACCGACAGCGGATTATGGGACAACGCTTGCGTTAGCGTTGATCACGTTTGTACTGATTCAGTACAGTGCATTTAAGACGAGTAAATTACATGTATTTACAGATCTTTTCAAACCGATCCCAATCTTATTTCCAATTAACCTGATCGGAGAGTTTGCGACACCGCTTTCCATGTCTCTTCGTTTGTTTGGAAATATTATGGCGGGTACGATCATGATGGCATTGTGGTACGGATTGCTGCCATGGCTTGCGCAGCTAGGTATTCCAGCATTCTTGCATATGTACTTTGATCTGTTTTCAGGAGCGATCCAGACATTTGTATTTGCGATGCTGACAATGACATTTATCACAGATAAGCGGGAAGCTTAAATTTTAGCGACAAAATTTTATGTAGTTTAGGAGGAAAAAATTATGAATATTTCAAGTGAAGCATTTGTATTAGGGTGTTCTGCGATCGGAGCAGGACTTGCACTGATCGCAGGTATCGGACCTGGTGTTGGACAGGGATACGCAGCAGGACAGGGTGCAGCAGCAGTAGGACGTAATCCAGGAGCGAAAGGTGATATCACATCTACCATGCTTCTTGGACAGGCGGTAGCAGAGACAACAGGTCTTTATGGTCTGGTTATTGGTTTGATCTTATTATATGCAAATCCACTGTTTGCAAAACTTTAATAAAACAAGCCGAAGGGAGGCCAAGGCGTGGACGGAAGAATATTTGGATTAGATATTCAGCTTGGCTTTGATGTGATTATGCAAGGAATCGCAGTGTTCATCATGTTTGCACTGCTTTCCTATATTCTGTTTGAACCGGTTCGCAAGATCTTAGAAGACCGTAAGAACAGAATTGCAGATGAGATCGATCAGGCAGCAGCCGATCAGGCAGAAGCTGCAAAGTTAAAAGCCGAATACGATCATAAACTAAAAAATGTTGAAAAAGAAGCAGATGCCTTAATGCACAGGCCAGAAAGAAAGCACTGAAGAGAGAGGAAGAGATTGTTGCAGGAGCGAAAGAAGAAGCTGCAAGGATCATAGAAAGTGCGAATCATGAGGCAGAGCTTGCAAGAATCAATGCACAGGATCAGATGAAGCAGGAGATGGTCAAGATGGCAGTCTTAATGGCTGGAAAATTCATCCAGAACCAGATGGATGAGAAAGACCAGAATGCTTTCGTTGATCAGACCTTACAGGAAATGGGTGATAAGACATGGCTTCAAGAGTAGATAAGATTTACGGGGATGCCTATATTTCTGTGAAAACAGATGAGGACGATCTTTTAGAAGCTTTGGAAGAGGCGAAAGCTGTCAAAGAAATCTTAGATTCCAACACAGATTTCGTGAATTTCCTAAATCATCCCCAGATCACAAAAGAAGAGAAGATGGAGGCAGCAAAGAACGTTTTTGATGGCCGGGTTTCTGATGATATGACAGGATTTTTGATGATCATCATCAAGAAAGGACGTTTTAAAGAATTTGATGGAATCTTTACTTATATCATTTCGAATATCAAACGTCAGTTAGGAATCGGAGCCCTACATGTAACGTCAGCAATGCCGCTGTCACAAGAACAAAAAGACAAGATCTTAAAGAAAGTCATTGCTTCTTCAGAATATCAGAAGTTAGAGGTGACTTATGAGACAGATAAAGACATCATCGGTGGATTGATCCTTTGTATGGATGACCGGATTGTGGATAATTCCATTCGTACAAAGCTTGATTCGATGGGCAGATATCTGTCACAAATACAACTATAGAACAGGAGGAAGATAAGCCCCATGAATTTAAGACCAGAAGAGATCAGTTCTGTGATCAAAGAACAGATCAAACAATATTCAACAAAGCTTGAAACCTCTGATATTGGAACGGTAATACAGGTTGCCGATGGAATCGCCAGAATCCATGGATTAGAGAAAGCGATGCAGGGAGAACTGCTCGAATTTCCAGGGGAAGTTTATGGAATGGTATTAAACTTAGAAGAGGACAACGTAGGTGCAGTTCTCTTAGGTGACCGAAAGAATATTAACGAAGGCGATATTGTCAAGACAACGGGCCGCGTGGTAGAAGTGCCAGTTGGAGATCAACTGACAGGACGTGTCGTAAACTCCTTAGGACAGCCAATTGACAATAAAGGTCCGATCGAGACAGATAAATATCGTCCAATTGAAAGAGTTGCGTCAGGAGTAATCTCAAGAAAATCCGTAGATACTCCGATCCAGACAGGAATCAAAGCGATCGATGCGATGGTACCGATCGGAAGAGGACAGCGTGAGCTGATCATCGGAGACCGTCAGACAGGTAAGACAGCGATCGCGATCGATACGATCATTAATCAGAAAGGACAGGGTGTTCACTGTATTTATGTGGCAATCGGCCAGAAAGCATCCACAGTTGCTAATATCGTTAAGACATTAGAAGAGTTTGGTGCGATGGATTATACAACGATCGTAGCATCCACAGCCAGTGAATTAGCACCGCTTCAGTATATCGCACCATACGCAGGATGTGCGATCGGTGAAGAATGGATGGAAAGAGGAGAAGACGTATTAGTTGTATATGACGATTTAAGCAAACATGCAACTGCATACCGTACACTTTCCTTACTTCTTCGCAGACCACCTGGACGTGAAGCTTATCCTGGAGATGTATTCTATTTACATTCAAGACTTTTAGAGCGTGCAGCCAGATTATCTGATGAATTAGGTGGAGGATCATTAACAGCCCTTCCGATCATCGAGACTCAGGCAGGTGATGTATCTGCATACATTCCAACCAACGTTATTTCCATCACAGATGGACAGATCTATCTGGAAACAGAGATGTTTAATGCAGGTTTCAGACCAGCGATCAATGCCGGACTTTCTGTATCACGAGTTGGAGGATCTGCACAGATCAAGGCAATGAAGAAGATTGCAGGACCAATTCGTACAGACCTTGCACAGTATCGAGAACTGGCAGCATTTGCCCAGTTTGGATCAGAGCTTGACGATGATACAAAAGAACGATTAGATCAGGGTGAGAGAATCAGAGAGATCTTAAAACAGCCACAGTATCAGCCATTACCAGTTGAGAAACAGGTTGCGATCATTTATGCAGCAGTCAAGAAACATCTCTTAGACCTGCCAGTAGATCAGATTCTTGATTTCCAGAAAGAATTATTTGAACTGATCGATACAAAATATCCAGAGATCTTTACAAGCATTGTCGAGACGAAAGTTATGGATGATGCAACAGAAGAGAAACTGATCAAAGCGATCAATGAAGCAAAAGAATCATTTAGAAAGTAAGGTGATCTGTCATGGCATCGATAATTGATATTAAAAGACGAAAAGCCAGCGTCGAAAGTACCGGACAGATCACAAAAGCGATGAAACTTGTATCCACGGTAAAGTTACAGAGAGCCAAGCAGCGTGCAGATGAGTCAAAAGCATACTTTAATAAGATGTATGAGACGATCAGCTCGATCCTTGCTAAAGCAGGTAATATCAATCATCCGTATTTACAGGAAAATGGTTCCACAAAGAAAGGGATCATTACCATTTCATCCAACCGTGGATTAGCAGGAGGATATAATAACAATATTGTGAAACTGATCCGGGACAGCGGTATGAACAAAGAAGATATCATGATCTATGCGGTAGGACATAAAGCGATGGATACGTTAAAACATCGTGGGTATGAGATTGTTTCTGATGATTCAGAGATGATCAACGAGCCAGTCTATGATGATGCCAGAATCTTAGGAGAGAAGCTTCTAAAAGCTTTTGAAGATGGAGAGATCGGTGAGATCTATCTGGCATACACTGATTTTAAGAATACCGTGGTTCATGAACCAAAACTTGTAAAATTACTCCCAATTGAGAATGATCAGCAGGCAAATGAAGAGAAATCTGAAAGCAAGGCTCCAATGAATTTTGAGCCAGAGCCGGAAGAAGCACTTTCTTTATTAATTCCAAAGTATATCTGCAGCATGATTTATGGAGCCTTAGTTACATCTGTAGCAAGTGAAAATGGAGCCAGAATGCAGGCAATGGATTCTGCGACAAGCAATGCAGAAGAGATGATCTCAAACTTAGAACTTGCATACAACCGAGCAAGACAGGGAGCAATCACACAAGAATTAACAGAGATCATTCAGGAGCAGAAGCCCTGAAGTGATGGACTCGATATAAGAAGCAGGAGGAAATAACATGGCAGATAATCGTACAGGAAAGATCACACAGGTCATCGGTGCGGTTCTGGATATCAAGTTTGGCAGTGACAATCTGCCAGAGATCAATGATGCGATCGATATTCAGACAAGAGACGGCGGAAAATTAGTCGTTGAAGTTGCACAGCATCTGGGTGATGACACCGTAAGATGTATCGCAATGGGACCAACCGACGGATTAGTCCGTGGAATGGAAGCACAGGCTACAGGCGGACCGATCTCCGTTCCTGTAGGAGAGGCAACCTTAGGACGAATCTTTAACGTGCTGGGAGATCCTATTGATAATAAACCGGCACCAGAAGGAGCCAACCGCTTACCAATCCACAGAAAAGCACCGGAATTTTCAGAACAATCTACAGAGACAGAAGTTCTGGAAACAGGAATCAAAGTCGTTGACCTTCTCTGCCCATACCAGAAGGGTGGAAAGATCGGTCTGTTCGGTGGTGCGGGAGTAGGTAAAACAGTACTGATCCAGGAGCTGATCCGAAATATCGCAACAGAGCATGGTGGATATTCTGTATTCACTGGTGTAGGAGAACGTACTCGTGAAGGAAATGATCTATACACAGAGATGAGTGAATCAGGTGTTATCGACAAGACCGCCATGGTCTTTGGACAGATGAACGAACCACCTGGAGCCCGTATGAGAGTTGGTCTTACAGGACTTACAATTGCAGAAGATTTCCGTGATCGTGGAGGAAAAGACGTCTTATTATTCATCGACAACATTTTCCGTTTCACACAGGCAGGATCTGAGGTATCTGCTTACTTGGACGAGTGCCAAGTGCGGTAGGTTACCAGCCAACACTGCAGACAGAGATGGGTGCCTTACAGGAACGTATCACATCCACAAAGAATGGATCGATCACATCCGTACAGGCAGTCTATGTGCCAGCCGATGACTTAACTGACCCGGCACCAGCAACAACGTTTGCCCATCTGGATGCAACAACTGTATTATCACGTGCGATCTCAGAGATGGGAATCTATCCGGCGGTAGATCCATTGGAATCAACATCCAGAATTCTCGATCCAAAAGTCGTTGGAGAAGAACATTACAAAGTAGCTCGTGGTGTTCAGGAGATTCTGCAAAAATACAAAGAATTACAGGATATCATTGCAATCTTAGGTATGGATGAACTTTCCGAAGACGAGAAACTGGTCGTAGACCGCGCAAGAAAGGTACAGAGATTCTTATCTCAGCCATTCTTCGTAGCTGAACAGTTTACAGGAAAACCAGGACAGTATGTATCCTTAAGTGATACGATCCAGGGATTCAAAGAAATCTTAGAAGGAAAACACGATGAGATTCCAGAAGGAATGTTCTTGAATGCAGGAACCATCGAAGAAGTTGTAGAACGTTTTGCAGCAAGAAATAAGTAGGTGATCCTATGGCTGAAAACACAATGAAATTAGAAGTCATTACACCAGAACGCTCATTTTATACAGGAGATGTCACATTTGTTGAGTTAAATACAACCGAAGGAGAAGTCGGAATCTACGCAAGACACATCCCGATGACTATGATCATCGCACCAGTGTCCTAATGATCACAGAAGAAGACGGAACCAAGAAGAAAGCGGCATTATTAAAAGGATTTGTGGAAGTCACAGAAACAACCATGAGTATCCTGGCAGAAGTCGCAGAATGGCCGGAAGATATCGATGTTGAACGTGCAAAGAAAAGCGGAAGAGAGAGCAAGAAAGAAGACTCGAAGCTAAGAGCGCAGATATTGATATTGCAAGGGCAGAGTTGGCACTTAAGAGAGCGTTAGTTCGTAAGGGATTGAAAGCATAAAGTTTATTTGAATAAGTGTAAAAAGATTCTAGGCAGATTGATTGCTTAGAATCTTTTTATTTTGTAGAAAAAAATCAAATTCTTTTTAAAATACCTTAACATAACATATACAATAAAAAAATAATATGATATTATATTTGTACTTGTATAAATGGTAAGTTTCATATAAAATATAAAGTAAATTAAGATTGAAGGAGAAAGGTGAGTCAATGAAAAAATTAACAAAAAAACAAGTAGAAATAATGAAAATATTTTGGGCAAATGAGCATCCATTAGCAGCATCAGATATTTTGAAATTGGATGAAAGTATGAATATTAATACGATACGTGCATCTATTCAGAGTTTACTAAAAGCGGATTATATTGAAGTTGCGGGTATTGAACATAGAGGAAATGTATTGGCACGTACTTACACTTCTAAGATTAAGATAGAAGAGTATATTATTTCTAATTTTGCAGGAATTAATAATAAAATTTCTAAAAAATCTTTGGTTGCTCAATTTATAAAAAATGAGGAGGATGAAGAGGTTATAAATGAACTGGAACAAGAATTGAAGCATAGAAAAGAAATCTTAGCGAAAAAGAGGGATAATTAGATATGACATTTCCAACATACGGATCAGTATTTGCATGTATATTATTGAGTAGTGTTTTTATGATTGTGGTATGTTTGCTGGGAAATAGAATAAATTTTATTTTAAAAAATAGTGCTAATTTGTTGGTATTTTTCATGATCATGGTTATGTTAAGAATGTTTTTTCCATGTAATTTTGTATTCACCAAAAACATTTATTCTACACGTGCGTTGACTGTAATATGTGATATTTTAATGAAACATATTTGGAAGGATTATAGTGTTTCAGATGTAATTATAGTAGTATGGATATTAATTAGTTTTATGTATATATGCAAGCTTATACATACACAGATTCAATTCAATCGATTTTTATCAATACTAGTACCAGATAATTCAAATAAGATAGAGAAGGCATATAAATCAGTACAAAATAATAAAAACTATAAATTTGAAATATATAAAATACAGGGAATTAAGAGTCCATGTATTACAGGATTGATTCATCCTAAGATTCTACTGCCGGAAATGGATTTTACCGAAAAAGAATTACAATATATTTTTAAACACGAACTGCAGCATTTTAATCATCATGATCTGTGGTTAAATATGTTGTGTGAAATTATTATGTGTTTTTATTGGTGGAATCCTTTCGCATATTTTTTAAAAGAGAAATTCAAGGATATGTTAGAATTCGCAAACGATAAAAAAATAACGGAATCAATGAATGAAATGGAAATTTATGAGTATTTAGAATGTATGCTTAAAATTATAAAGAATAATAAGATGCATAAGAAGATACCAGTTCTTTGTTTTATTGGATGCGGAAGATCTACACTTCAACAAAGATTTGACTTAATTATAAGAGGACAGGAGAAAAAATATAAACACAGAGGATATATTTTGTACATTATGGTTTTTTGTTTCAGTTATATTTTAAGTTTTGTTTTTGCATTCGAGCCAGAATATAATAATCCAGATCATATGTCAGATGAAATTATATACAATTTAGAAAATAAAGATACATTTTTTATAAAAAACAATAAAGGATATAAAATATATTATAAAGGAAGATTTGTAGGAAAGTGTAAATCATTAGAAACATTTCAAGGATATCGTGTATATAAAAACGACAAGGAGGCAAAAGAAAATGAAGAGGTTAAATAAGATAATTGTATGTTTAGGTGGGGTATTAGTATTTTCGATGGGACTTAATTTCTCTGTTCAAACAATTTATGCACAAGAAAATGTAGCAATTGTAGATGAAGGGCAAAATGGAGATATCGAGGAATATAAAAATGTTTATGTTTGGAAATATAAAGTAGTAAATGGAAATTTATATAAAAGAAAATATAATATAGTAACTGGAAAATGGGTAGGAAAATGGATACCAGTATAAAATGATATAGTATTTTTTTTAGGAGAAAACTGTGAAATGAAAAGCAAAAAGATTGTTTGCATCTTATATAGCATTGTATTGATAGGCATGAATGTTTTTGGGTTTGCAATTTTCAGTAATTATCGTATGACAGATAAGATTTTCCATAAGAGAGTGATAGAAGTTCAAGCCAGACAACAAGAACTTGTGAATGTATCAGAAGTTCATAAAGAACTTTTAAAGTTTGCAAATCAATATCATGTAACAATTATGAAATATGAATTCCTTAATGAAAAGGAATTATCTATTTATACAACAAATCAACAAGAAGTTTTAAATATGAAGTTTCCATATACCACATGGAAAATAAATGTGTATCCATTTAAAGATTTGAAGAATGTAGGATATGGAAACACATTTTTTATAGATCATACGACGAGAGCAATAGAGCAGAAATTAGAACAGGGATTATCCCAATATGGTATTGTAAAAATATATACCAATCAACAAAAATGGCAATCAATAAATAATCTTTCTGTGTTGTATTTGTTAGGATTTAGTGTTTTATTTTTATTGCTAGGATTTAGTGTCTATTATATATATTCGAGAAAGAAAATAGCTTTAATGAAATACTGGGGATATTCGAAAGCATCAATTATATGGAAGATAAATAAAGATATCATAAGATTTTGGATATTCAATGAGATGATATGGTTAATGATATGGATTGGAGTTGGATGGAAGTTTGAAGGAATACAAAAAAATAATAGAATATATGTCTACATGTATTTTGGTAAATTTATTGATAAGTATTATAATTTTTCTGTTGGCAATTATAATAAATTGTATGATATTATCTTTTGAAAAGCATATATCAGAAGGGGAAAAAAATGGCTTTTTTAGTCAAATCAAAAAAGTATCTTATATAGTGCTGATTAGTGTTTTTATAGCTGTTCAGTTAACTTTAAGTAATGCAACAAATGATGCACAACGATTGAAAGATAAACAGCATACTTTGAGTTATTGGAATAAGACAAAAAATATTTATACAATTAATTTTCAAGGATATGATTCTTCAGTGGCAGAAGATTCTTTGGAAGCAAGAAATATTAATGATGAGTTAAAAAATTTTTATCAAAAATCAAAAGATAAAATGAAAATATTTCTTATAAACTCAGATAATTATGAAAAGGAATCGGATGGAAGAGGAAATCAGAGGTACGAATTTGAGTATGTTGGAGATAAAGAAGAGCAAATTTGTTCACCAGCAGGAAGAAGTATTCAAATAGATGAAAATTATTTAAAGCGAAATCCAATACAAACATGTAATGGGAAAGCCATTTCAAAATTGATTGATTACGATCAAAATACTCTTAATATTTTAGTGCCAGAACAGTATAAGAAATATGAAAAAAAAATCGTAAAAAATTATAAAGAAAATTTCTATTTCCAAAAGGTTACAATAGATAATTATTTTAGAAAAAATATGAATAAACCAAAAAATATGCTGAAAAAAGATAAACTATCTATTAATATCATATATGTGAAATCGAATCAATCTTATTTACGTATGATTCAGATACAGGAAATGGGAAAAATCAGATTATAGATCCAATAGCAGTCATTTATACAGGCGGAGTGGATTCATCTTGTATTGCATCTATGTATGCAGGAGATACAGTTTCAGGTAGCATTTATTTTGAGGATAATTCTAAAAAACAAGGTCGGGCATATCGAAAAGTAGAAGCATTAGAACAAGAGTTAGGTATTTATCAATTTAACTCGGTAACAAATATTTATGGACAGGCAGCCAGTAATCTTGTGATTATTCGACAGAAAGTAATGTGGCAGAGTGCAATTTTATTAGCAGTTATACTTTGTTCCATAGTATTTATAACAATAGCAGTTAGTGGATATTATTTTTCAAAACAACAAAGATTATTATTAGAAGCTTTATGGGGATATGGCTATATGTCGTCAATAAAAGAAATCATTCTAGTTTTTATAGGCATTAATTTGTGCACAACTGCAGTAGTATATATTATAAAACATAATGTAGTAGTATGGTATTTTATGATTATAGCATGTATCATAGAAATTATTGTTACAAAGTTAGAGTATGATTATTTAAGTAAGAAAAATTTACATGAAAAAATAATAAATGGAGAGCAATGGTGATGATTGAATTAAAAGATATTTGTAAATCATTTGGTGATCATGTAGTTTTGAAAAATTTTTCGTTAAAAATCAATAAAAATGAATTTATTGCAATTATTGGTGAGAGCGGGGCAGGAAAAACTACTATTTTAAATATGATTTCTATGATTGATAAACCAGATAGTGGGAGTATTTCAATCAATGGGGAAAATAGCTTTTCTAAGAAAGATATTCAAAATTTAAGAAGATATGTATTTGGGTATATTTTTCAAAATTATGCTTGATAGAAAATGATACAGTAAAAAGAAAATCTGTTGTTATCAAAAAAGTATCGAAAGAATTTTAAAGAAAAAGAGTTAGAAGAATCTTTAGAGAAAGTTGGGATATCCAAAGAATATCTGGGACATAAGGTTTGCGAATTAAGTGGTGGAGAACAACAAAGAATAGCAATTGCAAGAACGATGTTAAAACCATGTGAGATTATACTTGCAGATGAACCAACTGGAAATCTTGATACAAGCAATAAGGAAAAAATTATTCATTTATTTAAAGAATTAAAAAAAGAAGGAAAAACAATAGTATGCGTTACACATGATGAAGAAATGGCAAAAAGTGCAGATCGAATCATTGATTTAAAAAAAGAAAGAGGTAGAGAAAAATGAAAGGTATTTTATTGGCAGCAATGAATGTAGTATTGATCTTATTTACAGTGTTAGTACATAAGATAATTTTCAGAATACTGGGATTAGGATATGACAGTTTGGTGGTATATTGGGGATTATTTGTACTTATATTTTTTATATTAGATGTAATTTTGAATTTTTTCTTTTTAAAAGATAAATCAAGATAAAAGCAAGAATATATTTAAATATGTAAAGAAATCCTGTCTACATTGAGAAATCAGTGTCAGGCAGGATTTTTTGTTAAATTAAAACCATCAATCTTTTCAGATTATGTAATTTTTCTAAATTCATTGTCTCTAAAAAGATGAAAGGAGATCAAAAGAATGTCGACAGAACAAATTTTAGAAAGGCTTATGCGAGAATACGGAGATTCTGTTTTTCGTATGTGCTTTCTTTACTTAAAGGATTATCATTTGGCAGAAGATGCCACACAGGGAACATTTATGAAAGCTATGAAAAAATTAAAAGATTATTTTGAGTTGCATATAAAATAATCAAATAGTAAAATATGAACAAAAGGTAAGATAAATGCGGAAAGGAGGGAACCTCATGCAAAAGAAACTTCCAATCGGAATTATTAAAAGGAGCGAAAGCAGGAAATTATGAAGATGCAAAAGCTATGATGAAATATATCATGGCAGCAGAATCCAGACGATTATACGATCGAATGTCAGGAGATAAGTTAAGCGAAAAACAAAAAGAACAGATGAAATCATTAATGTCAGATAACATGAAAGATACAGAGTTAATGACAGCACTGTGGATTTTATCTTCTATTTTAAAAGAATATTATGGGAAAAAGTTATCATATTGATCGACGAATATGATGTCCCATTAGACAAGGCGTTCGAGAATAACTACTATAATGAAATGATCATCTTACTTCGAAACATGTTAGAACAATCATTAAAAACAAATGATAATCTATACATGGCCGTATTAACAGGCTGCTTAAGAATTGCCAGAGAAAGCATCTTTACAGGACTAAATAACTTCAATATCTTTTCTATCACAGACCAATATTTTGATGAGTACTTTGGATTTACAGACAAAGAAGTAAAAGAAATATTACAATATTACAAAGTACCAGAAGCTTTCGAACAAACAAAGAAATGGTATGACGGCTATCGCTTTGGAAACACAGATATCTACTGCCCATGGGATGTAATCAATCACTGCCGAGCATTAAAAGTAGAACCAGATGCGACACCACAGCCATACTGGATCAATACAAGTGGAAATTATATCGTAAAACGGTTTATAGAAAAAGCAAATCAACAGACAAGAAGAGAAATTGAACAATTAATTGAAGGAAAAGCAATCCAGAAAGAAATCAGATTAGAACTAACATACAACGAACTAGACAGCACGATCGAGAATCTCTGGAGTGTACTCTTCGCAACAGGCTACCTCACCCAACAGGGAAAACCACTTAAAAGATTTCTGCAAAGCATTTGAAGAAGGAAACGCAGAAGCAATCGAAGAACAATTTAATAACTACCTAATGAAAACCATCAGCATCCGAGACACCTTCACAACCAAAAAAGAAAACTTCTACCATGGAGTCCTCCTAGGATTACTAAGCTACGACCCAGACTGGTACATTACCTCAAACCAAGAAAGCGGAGACGGATACAGCGATATCATGATCGAAGCAGAACAAGCCAGAATCGGAATCATTATAGAAGTAAAATATGCAGAAAACATCAAAACACTAGATAAAGCATGCGAAAAGGCACTAAAACAGATCAAAGAAAAGAATTACGATCAGAAACTAGAAGAAGAAGGCTACGAAACAATATTAAACTACGGAATCGCCTGCTATAAAAAACGATGTAAAGTTTTGGTAGACAAATAATATAAAATAGAACCATTATCATTTTTAGAAAAAAATTGTAAGTAAAATTTACATGATAATAAATATAGAATATATAGTTATTACCAATAACCTTCAGCGTATATAAGAGATATAAAATAAATAAAAGGTGGCTAAACGATAGAATTTCATAGGATTTTTTACAAAATCGCAGCAAACTTGGTGCGATGTCTGAGCGAAGCGAGTTTCGCAAGGAAAGTTTGCGAACAAGCGTTTTGTAAAAAATCCGTCAATGAAATTCGTGTTTAGCCACCTTTTATTTATTTTATATCTCTTATATACGTCAAAGATTATGACAAACAATTATTTATTCGCCAAATTATTATTCTGATACCGAGAATCAAACGTAACCTCATCATCAAACCACTCAGGTCCTTCGTATTCTACAGCAACTTCCTCGCTAGGAAATTCCACCTCGCCATCACAAGCCCCTCATATTCTCCATGAAAGACATCTAGTTCGATCACAAATCCATGTTCATCTGGAATCTTATAACGAGTCTTAGAAATTAAAATCCCATCCACCTTTGGAAGTAGATGCTCATAAGCTGCTTTATCAAGTGGAAATTCATGCTCAGTTCTAGCCATCAATCCTTTACTCTTGAAAGTTAAGAAATACTGCTTATTCATTCTGCGGATACGAATCACAGGTTCCATGCAAAGATAGCCCTGTTCGATCTCAGAGTGTGGATAAGAATCCAGATTATCAGGTAAGTTGTGGACGATAAATTTTCTTTCGATTTCCATGGGCATTTCCTCCTTGAAGTGCAGATCCTAAGCCTTTTTAAGGCACATACTTTTTCTTTATTATACCCATCGTCTATGATATATCAACAAAGATTCGAGAAAAAGACAAAGGAGATGAATATAAATGCGTTTAAGAAATGTACCAGGAGCGAGAGAGACGATCATTGAAAATAAGTTCTCTATTCAGCAGCCAGAGCAGATGAAAGGAAAATGGGCAGAGGTATTCCAAAATGACCATCCGATCCACATCGAAGTAGGAATGGGAAAAGGACAGTTTATCATAGAAATGGCAAGAAGAAATCCAGAAGTAAACTATATTGGAATCGAAAAATATTCAAGTGTCTTAGTAAGAGCTGTAGAGAAATTAGAAGATTTTGAACAGGACAACCTTCGTTTGATCCGTATGGATGCAGAGAATATCGAAGAAGTGTTTGATAAAGATGAAGTAGACAGGATCTATTTAAACTTCTCTGATCCATGGCCAAAAGACCGCCATGCAAAGAGAAGACTTACATCTACAAGATTTTTAGAACGATATGATAATATTCTGACACCGGAAGGAAGAGTTATGTTTAAGACAGATAACAAAGACTTATTTGACTTCTCCTTAGAGCAGGTAGAAGAAGCAGGATGGATCCTGGAAAATCACACATACGATCTTCATCACAGCGAATATAATGAAGGAAATGTCATGACAGAATACGAGGAGAAATTTTCAGCCAAAGGAAATCCAATCTGTCGTTTAGTCGCATATCGTCATGCCAAGTAAAAGGATTGCATAAAATAAACAAAAAGTGGTAATATAATCATGAAACAAGGAAAGTTTCGATGCAAGATCCAGTTGTTTCTATATTTGCATCCATGTATGAACAGATGGGTCTGTCAATTTTTTCAGTCACTAGACGAAGCAAAACGATGTTTAAATAAATAGCAAAGGATAGGTGAATTATTATGGAATATACATTTACAAGTGATAATTTTGAAGAAGAAGTATTAAAAAGTGATGTGCCAGTATTAGTAGATATGTTTGCAACATGGTGCGGACCTTGTAAGATGATGGCACCAGTGGTAGCACAATTAGCTGAAGAATATGAAGGAACTGTAAAAGTCGGAAAACTTGATATCGATCAGAATGTTGATATCGTAGCACAGTACAAGATCATGTCAGTTCCAACATTTTTAGTGATCAAAGATGGAGAGGTTAAGGCAAAACTGATCGGAGCAGTATCCAAAGAAGAATTAGTCGAAGCGATCGATCAGGCAAAGTAGTAAGATGAATATATTAAATATTGAACATATCAGCAAAATTTATGGAGAGAAAGTCATTTTTGATGACGTATCTCTTGGAATCCACAGTGGCGATAAGATCGGTGTGATCGGGGTCAATGGTACAGGAAAGACTACATTATTAAAGATCATTGCCAAGATCAACGAGCCAGACAAAGGACAGATTATCTGTGGAAATGGAATCCGTGTATCTTATCTTCCACAGAATCCAGAATTTCCGAAGAGACAAAGCATTCTTGAATATGTGATGGATGGGAAAGAACATCAGGACTGGAAGACAGAGAGTGAAGCAAAAACGATCCTTACAAAGCTTGGAATCTATGATTTTGATGAAGGATGCGATCATTTATCTGGAGGCCAGAAGAAGAGAGTTGCACTCGCAAGAACTTTAGTAGATCCAACCGAAGTACTGATCCTTGACGAGCCAACTAACCACTTAGATAACGATATGGTTCTATGGCTGGAAGAATTCTTAAACAGCTTTAGAGGCGTATTGATCATGGTAACCCATGACCGTTATTTCTTAGATCGTGTAACGAATAAGATCGTAGAGATCGAGAAAGGAAAACTTTACGAATACGATACCAACTATTCTGGATTTATAGAGTTAAAAGTCCAGCGCGAAGAGATGGAACTAGCGACAGAACGTAAGCGCCAGAGCTTGCTTCGCGTGGAAATGGAATGGATGAAACAGGGAATCAAAGCGAGAGGAACGAGACAGAGAGCCAGAACGGAACGTTTTGAAGAACTTAAGAATGCCAAAGGTCCATCCATGCAGCAAAATGTTGAGATGGATTCGATCAGCAGCCGTCTTGGAAAGACAACGATCGAGTTAGAACACATTTCCAAAGGATTTGGTGACAAACATCTGATCAATGATTTCTCTTACATCGTATTAAGAGATGACAGGATTGGATTTATCGGACCAAATGGATGTGGGAAATCAACTTTGATGAAGATGATCATGGGAATCTTAAAGCCGGACGTAGGAAACATTACGATCGGTGACACCGTAAAGATCGGGTATTTTGCACAGGAAAATGAAGATATGACAGGAGATATCCGTGTCATTGATTATATCAGAAATGTCGCAGAATACATCCAGACAACGAAAGGGCAGGCAAGTGCATCCCAGATGCTAGACCGTTTCCTGTTCCCGCCAGAACTTCAATACACACCGCTTGATAAACTTTCTGGAGGAGAACAGAGACGTCTCTACTTATTAAAAGTATTGATGGAAGCACCAAATGTTCTGATCCTCGATGAGCCGACCAATGACCTTGACATTCAGACACTAACGATCTTAGAAGATTATCTGGATACGTTCGCAGGAATCGTGATCACAGTATCGCATGACCGATATTTTCTTGATCGTATTGTAAACAGAATCTTTGCGTTTGAAGAAGGTGGGCATTTAAAACAGTACGAAGGCGGTTATACAGATTATCTGGAGAAAGTAAAGCCAATTGCGAAACAAGAAAAAGGCAAACCAGAGAAAAAAGAAAGTAATGGAAAGAAATTCCAGAAAGAACATCAAAAGAAGCTCAAGTTTACATACAAAGAACAAAAAGAATTTGAAACGATCGATGATGATATCGCGAAACTGGAGGAAAAAATAGAACAGTTAGATGAAGAGATCATGGAAAATGCAACGAATTCTGGTAAATTAGCAGAGCTTACGCAGCAAAAAGAAGAGACAGAAGAAGCTTTGAATGAAAAAATGGATCGCTGGGTATATTTAAATGATCTGGCAGAACAGATAGCGAATCAATAACGATAAAAGAGGATTGACTCACAAAATATCATATGAGTCAATCCTCTTATTATGTTAAGCTTCTTTTTCTAACTTAATATTCTTCTTATACAACCGATAATCTACCCAATTTCCGATCAAAAATTGAACAGTAGCAAAAAATGGAACCCCAAGGAACATTCCAAGTGGACCGAAATAAGCACCACCGATAGTGATGGAAAATAAAATCAGTAGTGGACGAACTCCAGTAGATTCTCCAAGAATCTTAGGTCCAAGGATCAGGCCGTCAAACTGCTGCAAGACAAAAACCATGATAATAAAGATCAGGCACTTTGTCGGGCTTACGATAAAAAGAATAAAAGCACCGGGAACTGCACCAATGATCGGTCCAAAATAAGGAATCATATTTGTGACACCGATAATAACACTGATCAATACGGTATAAGGAAGTTTTAAAATAGTCATCGCAACAAAAGCTAGTAAACCAATGATCAGAGAATCAATTGATTTTCCGATAATGAAACCAGAAAAAATATTATGACAATCTTTTAAAGTGCGAAGTACACGATAAGAGAAATTCTCATTAAAGATTGCAAGAACCAATCGTTTCCCGGCATTTTTTAAAATAAATTTATCAATTGTCATATAAATAGAAACAATAAATGCGATAAACAGGTTAAATAATCCCTTAGCAAAAGACATGGAAGCCTCATAAAGCATAGGGACAATATTGGTCAGAAGATTGTTGGTCAGTTCAAAAAGCTTTGGTAATGTCTTTGTCTCGATCATATCGGCAATCTGACCAGGAAACATATCTGTGCTGTTCTCACGATAATGTTCAAAGATAGACATGATCGATTTATAAATATCGGGAATCATCAGGGATAGTTCACGAATACTGTCATATAACTGTGGAATGATAAATCGTAGACATACAATGATAAAACCAACCATAACGAGATAGCTGATCAAAATAGAGAGTCCACGCTGTGCATTGGCAGATTTCTTTTTTAAAAGTTTCATGGATACATTTCTTTGAAAGAAAGCTACGACGGGATTTAAAATATAGGCGATCAGAAATCCCATGAAAAATGGAAATAAGATGTCCCATAATTGAGAGATCAGTTTACTTGTATTAGACCATTGTGTTATAAAGCGGAAGATCACACATCCGATCAGGATAACAGCAATGGTATAGATAGAAATCGTAAAATACTTTTTATTCGATTCGAATTTGTGGTTGCTTGACATTTGAGACTCCTCTTAGAATGATAGTTAATCAGTAATATCATCTATTATAGACGTTTCCAAGATCAGTTACAAGACAATATAAGATTTCAATAAAAGAAAAACACCATCCCCGGCTACAAGATCAACCAAAAACAGTGCTTTAGTACGCGATGAGGGGTTCGAACCTCGACACCCTGATTAAGAGTCAGGTGCTCTACCAACTGAGCTAATCACGCTTAAATTATGTTGTTTTTACTGCGCTTCCTTAACGCAAGATTTATTATATACGAATGTTTTAAGAAAT
>ENA-OQBT01000703-OQBT01000703.1-human-gut-metagenome-genome-assembly--contig:-NODE-703-length-18483-cov-1.477337_pt1 | contig 18483 bp, 26 predicted proteins | sample MGYA00242749_ERZ504557 | MGnify/ENA primary metagenome ERZ504557 (study PRJEB26092, sample SAMD00036243) | human gut metagenome | host: Homo sapiens | study: EMG produced TPA metagenomics assembly of... | reverse complement strand
CAGAGGTGCTGCTGAGGGCTGTGAGCAAGATGGCATTCGGCAACAAGATGGGTGTTAAGATCGAGCATAATGTAGATCCAAGAGATTTCTTTGGCGCAGGCTGGGGGCAATATCGTATGCGAAGTAGCAGAAGGAAAAGTGGGAGAACTTTCTATTCCATATACTGTACTTGGCGAAGTAACAGACAAGGGCGTATTTGAATACGGAAATACCGTTATTACAATGGATGAAGCTTGGCAGGCTGGATGAAGACCTTGGAGGATGTATTCCCAACTGTTAACAGGCAAAGAAAAGACAGGAGAAGCTGCAAGTAGAAGAGAAGCTTTATGATACAGATACTATTTACATCTGCGATCACAAGCTGGCACAGCCGGAAGTATTTATCCCTGTATTCCCGGGGACCAACTGCGAATATGACAGTACAAAGGCCTTTGAGCGTGCAGGCGCAAAGGTAGTAACAAAGGTATTTAAGAACTTAAGCGCCCAGGACATCCGTGAGTCTGTAGAAGAATATAAGAAAGAGATCGCAAAGGCACAGATCATCATGTTCCCAGGCGGTTTCTCTGCCGGTGATGAGCCGGAGGTTTCTGCTAAATTCTTTGCAACAGTATTCCGCAATGCAGTGATCAAAGAAGAGGTAGAAAAGCTGTTAAATGAACGTGACGGACTTATGCTTGGTATATGCAACGGCTTCCAGGCCCTGATCAAGTTAGGCCTTGTTCCGGAAGGTAAGATCACTTGAGCAGAAGCCGGATTCTCCTACATTGGCTATGAACACCATTGGACGTCATATTTCCAAGATGGTCTATACTAAGGTAATGACTAACAAATCCCCATGGCTGGCAGAGGCAAAACTGGTGGTGTGTACTGTAACCCGGCTTCCCACGGCGAAGGACGTTTTGTAGCAGATGAAGCATGGCTCCACAGACTTATTGCAAATGGTCAGGTAGCTACCCAGTACGTAGACGACAAGGGTAATGTGACCATGGACGAATACTGGAATCCAAATGGCTCCTATATGGCCATCGAAGGCATCACAAGCCTGATGGACGTATCCTTGGCAAGATGGCTCACTCTGAGAGAAGAGGCGAGGCGGTTGCATGAATATTTACGGTGAGCAGGATATGAAGATCTTTGAGTCTGGTGTGAAGTACTTTAAGTAAGAGGAAGTTGATACGCAAGTAGTGTGATATGTAAAAGGTCCCGGAAGACGGTCTTGAGAAATTCAGATCATCTTCCGGGATTTTTGTATTGATGAAAGGGGGAAATATTTGATAAAATAAAGTTTAGAATACCAGTTGACGGGAAGCACATTTTGTATTATATATTGATATATAGTACCGGTATACCGGTATGCCGATGCAGAATGATCATACATATTACCTACATATGTTTCATGTATCAGTAAATATAAAACAGTGCCCTAAAGGGCGCGGAAAGAGGAGAAGCGATGAAAGTACCTTTTAGTGTGGACCTTACAGGAAAAACAGCCATTGTAACAGGAGGAAGCGGTGTGCTTTGTTCTGCTATGGCATATGGTCTGGCTGTGAACGGGGCGAAAGTTGCCATTATTGGGCGTAATAAGGAAAAACTGGCGAAAATGTCTGAGAACCCTTACAGAAATGCCAAAAATGAATACAGCAAAGAAGCAACAGTAAAAGGCTACAGCTGCAATGTACTGGACAAGGAAGAACTGGTAAAGACCTATGAACAGATCAAGCAGAGCTGGGAAGCTGTGGTATCCTGATCAACGGTGCAGGCGGCAACCAGCCGGGAGCCATTGCTTCTGTAAAGATGTTAAAGAAGGAAAAACAGGAGGACGATTATTCTTTCTGGGATCTGAAGGAAGAAAATATCAGAAATGTGATGGATCTGAATTACATGGGAACTTTACTGCTATCCAGGTATTTACCAGAGACATGGTTGAAAAGAGAAAGGGAAGCATTATCAATATCGCTTCTGTTTCTTCCATCCTTCCTCTTTCCAAGGTCATGGCTTATTCCAATGCAAAAAGCGCTGTCCAGAGCCTGACTCAGTGGCTGGCCATCCATTTTGGACAGAGCGGCATCCGCTGCAATGCCATTGTACCAGGATTTTATGCAGCAGAGCAGAACCATGATCTGTTATTTAACAAAGACGGTTCCTACACAGACAGAGCCGGAGATATCATTGCCGGAACTCCTATGGGACGTTTTGGAAATCCGGAGGAGCTGATCGGTGCAGCCCTGTTTTTGGCAAGTGATGATGCAGCCGGCTTTGTAAATGGCATCGTACTGCCTGTAGATGGCGGTTACAGCGCTTTCAGCGGGGTATAATTGTTTTTATGACCAATCTGGTTAAAATAACGCCATGTGCGTCAGTTTAAAATCTTCTGGTAGGCGAACCGGGGATCTCCGGCTTCACTTCCAGAGCATAATGTGATTTTTCCACAGAAGGTATATCCATTTTTGGTTAATGCTTTCTGCATGGAAAGGTTGTCCGGATGGGTGTCGATACGAATGTTTCTGACACCCTTTTCCTTTGCAAAGATCTCAGAATGAGAGAAAAGGCTTCCAGCCAGCCCTTTGCCCTTGTGGGCCTCGGATACGCAGACTCTGTGGAAAGCAAAATAAGGCTCGTCATTTAACCAGGCACCGCCTATGGCTGCATAATCAGCTTCAGGGCCGGGTACAACAGTGACCATGCCTAAAACTTTTCCGTTTTCTTCCAGAACGTGTACAACGCCCTTTTTAATGCCTTCTGTAAGCCCCTGCTCATTAGGCTCCCCTTTTTGCCACTGGTCAATGTTTCTTGCCCGGAATCCTTCTTTTGCTTCCTCCACCATTTTCATCATGGCAGGCAGATCTGACAGATCAGCGGTTCTGTATTTTAACATATGGTGCCTCCGTTTGTTTTTTGATTTTTTCATTGCGGATATTAATGATAGTATAATCCCGGTCTTAAGGATTTTCAAGGCGGACAGTCTTGCATTTTTCACATATGGGAATTATAATTGAGAAATAATAAAAATACATATTCCTACAGGATATATCTGAATATGTGCCGGAAAGGAAGCAAAAGAGATGACTACAAAACTTACAAGAGAACAGGGACTGGAATTACTGAAAAAATACAATAAAGAGCCATTTCATATCTTACATGGACTGACTGTAGAAGGTACTATGAGATGGTTTGCAAATGAACTGGGATATAAAGAAGACGCAGATTTCTGGGCAATGGCAGGACTTCTTCACGATATTGACTTTGAAATGTATCCGGAACAGCACTGTATCAAGGCAGAGGAGCTGTTAAGAGAAGCAGGGGCAGAAGAAGAGCTGATCCACGCTATCTGCAGCCATGGATATGGTATTGCCTGTGATGTAAAGCCGGAACATGAGATGGAAAAGGTGCTGTTTGCAGCAGATGAACTTACAGGTCTTGTAGGAGCAGCAGCCAGAATGCGCCCTTCCCGCAGTGTAATGGATATGGAGGTTTCCAGCCTTAAAAAGAAATTTAAAGATAAAAAGTTTGCTGCCGGATGTTCCAGGGATGTGATCCGTGAAGGTGCAGAAAACCTTGGCTGGACGCTGGAAGAATTAATGGAAAAGACCATTCTTGCCATGCGTTCCTGTGAAGAGTCTATAAATAAGGAAATGGAAGGCTGATAAAGGCTGACATAGAGCAGGGACAAGGATCAGGCCACAGTGTTAAGAGAAAGACAGAATGACTATAAAAGTATGCCGTACAAAGACATTTGTCCTTGTGCGGCAAATTTTTTGGCTCAAAACTATTGACATGATGAAAAAAGTACGGTATCATTTGCACTTGTAACGCGTTAATAAAAACCTTAGGAAAACGCGTGTTTTACTACGATTTAAGGGAGATAAAGATCATGAAGAAAGTGGTTAAGTTCGGAGGAAGTTCACTTGCAAATGCAAAGCAGTTTAAAAAAGTGGCTGACATCATTAAAGCGGATAAGTCCAGAAGATATGTAGTTCCGTCTGCACCAGGCAAGCGCAATGACAAAGACGAAAAAGTAACCGATATGCTTTATGCATGCTATGATGCAGTAGCAGAGGGACGTTCCTACAAGAAGATCCTTGATAAGATCAAAGAAAGATACAATGAGATCATTGACGGACTGGATCTGAACCTGAACCTGGATCATGAATTTGATAAAATTGAAGAAAACTTCCTGGCAAAGGCAGGAAGAGATTACGCAGCTTCCAGAGGCGAATACTTAAACGGTATTGTTATGGCAAATTATCTGGGATATGAATTTATTGATGCTGCAGAGGTTATTTTCTTTGATGATAATGGAAACTTTGAGGCAGATATTACTGATAAAGAGCTTTCTGAGCGTTTAGAGCATGTAGAGAGAGCTGTTATCCCCGGCTTTTACGGTTCCCGCCATGACGGCACTGTAAAGACCTTTTCCAGAGGTGGTTCTGATGTGACCGGCTCTATCGTTGCAAAAGCGATCCATGCAGATATGTATGAGAACTGGACAGATGTTTCCGGATTTTTAGTAGCTGACCCAAGGATCATCAAGGATCCTGAGGTTATTGAAACCATCACTTATAAAGAACTTCGTGAACTGGCTTACATGGGCGCAAGTGTTCTTCACGAAGATGCTATTTTCCCGGTACGCAAGGAAGGTATTCCCATCAATATCCGCAATACCAACCGCCCGGAGGATAAGGGAACGCTGATCGTAGAGACCACCTGCCGCAAGCCGCGTCATACCATTACAGGTATTGCAGGTAAGAAGGGATTCTGCTCCATCAACATTGAAAAGGCAATGATGAATTCTGAGGTTGGTTTTGGGAGAAGAGTTTTAAGCGTATTTGAAAAATACGGTATTAATTTTGAACATATGCCATCTGGCATTGATACTATGACTATTTTTGTCCATCAGTCTGAGTTTGAGGCTTATGAGCAGTCTGTAGTAGCAGGTATCCACAGAGCTGTAGAGCCGGATACCGTAGAACTGGAATCTGATCTGGCGTTGATCGCAGTAGTGGGAAGAGGAATGCGTTCCAACAGAGGCACTGCAGGCCGCATCTTTTCTGCACTGGCACATGCAAGAGTTAATGTAAAAATGATCGATCAGGGATCTAGTGAATGGAATATCATCATTGGTGTTAAGAACGCTGATTTTGAAACTGCTATTAAGGCAATCTATGATATTTTCATTACTGTAGATTTATAAAAAGTTCAGTAGAATGATACAGGTGCCGTAGGATAAAGACATTATAAAAGCAGGGATAATCCCCTGCTTTTTCTGTTTTATTTTTTCTTTTCCCCCAACATCTTCCTTTGTAAATATCTGGAAGTTGTAGAATAATTGGGAATATGATATGATGATGATACCAGGTCAAAAGGTCATAAACCGATGCAAGCTTGCTTGCAGGAGGATTTTTGAACTTGGGACCCGCCAAAAACATGAGTAAGAAGCCATTTTTGGAAGAAAAAATGAGCGGATTACGAATCAACATCATTATCATAAATCTATATAAAAAGCAGCTGCTTTGCCCACAGCCCCATATGAAAGGGCTGACAGAGCAGCTGTTTTTTATATCCGCAAAACAGGGACTGGTCTTATCTATGTAAATAACAGGCCGGACATGCAAAATCCCCCAACAAGATAAACCACATAAGCGGTGATCCATGCAATGGCACATTGCAAAAGCACTACGGCCAATGCCCATTTTCCGCCAAGCTCTCTCTTAATAGAGGCTATAGCGGCGATACATGGGGTATACAGCAGGCAGAATACTAACAGGCTGGCTGCAGACAATGGTGTAATGCTGGAAACCAGAATACTGGTTTTTCCAAAAAGGATGGATAATGTGGAGACTACACTTTCTTTTGCCAGAAATCCGGTAATAAGTGCTGTGGTGATACGCCAGTCACCCAGACCCATTGGATGCATCAAAGGTGCGGCCAGACCGGAGATCATAGCCAGGATGCTGTCTTTTGAGTCGGTCACAATGTTCAAATGCAGGTCAAATGTCTGCAGGAACCAGATCGCCAGAGTAGCCATGAAAATAACGGTAAAAGCCCTCTGAAGGAAATCTTTTGCTTTATCCCACAGAAGATGTCCCACATTTTTAGCACCTGGCATGCGGTAATTTGGAAGCCTCCATAACAAAAGGAACGGCCTCTCCTTTAAAAAGAGTGCTGCGGAAATAAGTGCCATGAGGATCCCGATAATGATACCGCCGAAATATAAAGCTACCATCACCAGTGCACCATTTCCAGGGAAGAAAGCTGCAGTAAAAAAAGCATAAATGGGCAGTTTTGCAGAACAGCTCATAAATGGGGTCAGCAGGATGGTCATTTTACGGTCACGTTCCGATGGCAGTGTACGGCTTGCCATAACGCCCGGTACAGTACAGCCGAAACCTACCAGCATAGGAACAATACTTCGGCCGGACAGACCGATCTTTCGCAGAAGTTTATCCATTACAAAGGCCACCCGCGCCATGTAGCCGCTGTCTTCCAGAAGGGACAGGAAGAAAAACAGGGTAACAATAACAGGAAGGAAGCTTAATACACTTCCTACACCATTAAAAATACCATCCATAACGAGAGAATGGATCACAGGATTTACATTCCACTGAATGAGAGAATGATCTACAAGAGTGGAAAAAGCAGTGATCCCGCTGTCTAACAGGTCTGATAGAAATGATCCGATGACACCAAAGGTAAGGTAAAATACAAGACCCATAATACCGGCAAAGCAGGGTATTGCTGTGTATTTTCCAGTAAGGATCTTATCCATTTTTACGCTTCTCAGATGTTCCTTGCTTTCACGGGGTTTGATCACAGAGGAATCGCATATTTTCTCGATAAAATCAAAACGCATATGTGCGATCGCCGCTGCACGGTCAAGTCCACGTTCTGTTTCCATCTGTTGGATGATATGTTCCAGCATTTCTTTTTCATTTGTATCCAGATTGAGACTGCTCATGATCAGAGGATCGCCTTCAGCCAGTTTGGAAGCGGCAAAACGGACCGGGATCCGGGCTGCTTTTGCATGGTCTTCGATCAGATGCATAATGGCATGGAGGCAGCGGTGGACAGCACCGCCATCATCATTTACATCGCACAGGTCCATTTCTTTTGGCTGCTCCTGATATTTGGCAACATGAACAGCATGCTGTACCAGTTCATCGATACCTTCATTTTTAGCAGCAGAAATAGGAATGACCGGAATACCAAGCATTTCCTCCATCTGGTTTACAAGAATGGAACCGCCATTTCCCGTACCTCATCCATCATATTTAAGGCAAGTACCATGGGAATATCCAGTTCCATTAACTGCATGGTCAGGTACAGGTTTCGCTCAATATTTGTGGCATCTACGATATTGATGATACCCTTTGGGTGTTCATCTAACAGAAAGCTTCTGGTGACCAGTTCTTCGCTGGAGTAAGGTGACATGGAGTAGATACCGGGAAGGTCCGTTACGGAAGTATTACTGTATCCCCGGATCACACCATCTTTCCGGTCAACTGTTACACCTGGAAAGTTTCCAACATGCTGGCTGGAACCTGTCAGCTGATTAAATAATGTAGTCTTACCACAGTTCTGGTTTCCTGCAGGGCAAATGTAAGTATTTCTGTATCAGGAAGGGGATTTTCCGTGGATTTTTCATGGAATTTTCCGCCTTCACCAAGTCCGGGATGAGGAATGGGCCGCTGTGCCTGAAGCACTGGCTCCTTTGACGTGCTGGCGGGCTGAGGGTCTCTTACATCTGTAATCTCAATTTTTTCTGCATCTGCAAGGCGCAGAGTAAGTTCATAGCTATGGATACGCAGTTCCATAGGGTCGCCATAGGGGCGTATTTGACCATGGTCACTTCCCCTTTTGGGATAAGGCCCATGTCTAAAAAGTGCTGGCGCAGAGCTCCTTCCCCGCCAACCGAAAGTATAGTTGCAGTTTTTCCAATGGTAGATCGCGAAGTGTCATACAAGGCCCTTTTTACTTGCCCTGGAGTAACGGAAACATGTTTCTGCACCAGGGCAATTATTGATAAAAATTATCATTTTTTACTTGTCTAACGTATGACACGAAAGAAGATTTGTCAAGACTTTCTTATTTTCCTAAAGAATCAAACTCATCATAGATTTCTTTTGAAGGCTCTTTTGTAAGAAGAGAGACGATGATGATAGCAAGGCAGGAAAGGATAAATGCGGGAAGTAGTTCATAAATATTGAAATTTCCGCCTAATGGGCGTACCAGATACTTCCATACAAAGACCATGATGCCGCCGGTAAGCATACCAGCCAGTGCGCCCTGCATATTAGTGCGGCGCCAGAAGAGAGCAAATAGTACCAGGGGTCCGAAGGAGCTCCAAAGCCGGCCCATGCAAAGGATACGATAGTAAATACAGAGCTGTCCGGGTTCCATGCCAGAAAAACAGCAACAATGGCAATTCCCATAACAGTGAAGCGGGCTGCATTCATGGAAGCAGCAGTGCTCATTTTGATCTTTAAAAAGTCCTGGAGCAGGTTCTGGGATACACCGGAAGCAGCAGTTAAAAGCTGGGAATCAGCAGTTGACATAGTACATGCCAGGATGCCAGCAAGGACAACGCCTGCGATCAGTGACAGTAAGAAGCCGTTCTGTCCAAGAAGATGGGCAAACTGGATGATAACAGTTTCAGACTGGGAACTGGTGGTAAACATTGGGATAGAACCTGCTACAGAAGCACCGTATCCGATGATACCGATGAGAATGGCAACACACATGGAGAGCAGTACCCATACAGTTGCGATCCGGCGGGAAAGTACCAGTTTCTTTTCCTCTTCAATAGCCATGAAACGAAGAAGGATATGGGCATACCGAAGTAGCCAAGCCCCCATGCAAGCGTAGATATAATGGAAAACAGGCTGTATGGTGCAGCAGAGGCAGCTGCCCTGTCGTGAAGCTGGGTCATGGAAAGATAACCGGCTAAAGATGTAGCGTTGTCTACAACTTCGTTCCAGCCGCCAGCCATATGGATGCCATAAAATACGATGACTATCAGGGAAATGGACATAACCACACTCTGGATCAGATCTGTAGTGGAAACTGCCATGAAGCCGCCCATGACTGTATAGCCTACGATAACAACCGCACCAATGATCATGGCAATATGGTAGTCAGTGCCAAAAAGACTGGAAAACAGTGTTCCGATAGCTTTGAATCCGGATGCCGTATAAGGAATAAAGAAAATAAGGATGATAATGGCAGAAATGCACATCAGGATATTCTTATCGTCCTTAAAACGACGGGAAAAGAAATCGGGAATAGTAATGGCATTACATATGATGGAGTAACGGCGCAGGCGCTGCGCTACGATCAGCCAGTTTAAATAAGTACCGATGCCCAGCCGATGGCGGTCCAGCCTGCATCTGCAATACCGGTGAGATAGGCAACGCCTGGGAGTCCCATTAGCAGCCAACTGCTCATATCAGAGGCTTCTGCACTCATAGCTGTTACAAATGGGCCAAGCTTTCTGCCGCAGATAGAAATCATCAGCGGAATCACCGCTGCCTTTTTTGCTGAAATAAAATCCTACGTATACCATTGCAAGCAGATAGATCACAATGGCTGACAGAATACCTACCTGTCCTGAGATCATAATATTATTCCTCCTCGAAATAATGTTCTCCCGTAGCCTTTCATGCACAGAAAGATTCCGGGAGAACATAATATTGAGGACGATTATAACATACATAAAGATAGACTACAATACAGAATAATGTATAGAATAAATACTGTACGAATATTAAATAAATATGATAAAAATCAAGTATTTATATAGAAAAAATAACTGTACGATTATAAAAATAAAACTTATACAAAAAACAAGAATTAAAATAATATCACCAGCAGGATGTACACTTTTAAGGAAGAAAGCTGCTTAAAAATCCCGGAAGGACCTTTGCGCTGTATTCTGTCAGGGCATATTCTCCTGCGCAGAGACACCAGTCATAAAGAAGGGCCCGTTCGCAGAGCGCATACAGCTTTACCATTTCATTTACATTGGAACGGCTGCTTAACTGGCCTTCAGACTGACCCTTGGCGATGATCTTTCGCAGCAGCTTGTAGTAGGTCCGGTTGTGGTCTAACAGATGTTTTTCACCATTGGTAGTCAGCTGGGTAGAATAAAGCCTTGCTAACAGGTCCAGGGAAATGCTGTCCTCGATCATATGAAAAAGTTCCCTGTTTAAAAACAGCAGCTGCTCCATAGCAGTCATTTCCGGTGTCAGAAGTTCGGTGAGTTCCTCGTATTTCTCATCAAAAAGAGAGCTTAAAGTAGAAAGAAGGGCATCTTTGCCGTCAAAATAGTGGTAAAAAGAGCCTTTGGAAGTACCAGAAAGCTCGATGATCTCTTCTACCGTTGTATCTTCATATCCCTGCTCATAAAACAGCTTCCAGGCTGCACTTACAATGCGTCCCCGGGTGTTGCGGTTGGATTTTTTGGCCATGTTTTTGTTCCCCCACTTTTAGTAAGATATAAAATTTATTTACAAAACATCAGCTGACAGCTTGGAATGGAAAAGATGGAGTCTGTATGTATAACCTGATTTAATAACTCGATAAAATAGGTTGCCTGCATAGATAAAGGCATTTTTTTCAGGTAACAATAGCATCGTTTACGTATGTAAAGAGGATTGTCCAGAGAAAAGTACGCCATGGGCTGTATAAGCTGCATACGTAAAGGTGTTTTAACAGGACAAAAGACCATACCGATCCGGCTGAGGCAATTTTAACAGCAGTTTCGTTCCGGCTGATTTCCAATACAATATTAGGAAAAAGTTTATGCCTTTGAAACATGGCTGCTGCAACGGCTCCGATTCCTAACTGAGTTGGACATACAATAAAGTTTTCATGCCGGATTTTAGAGGACTCCAGGTAGTAAGGTGTAAGAGGGGAATTAGCGGTAAGGTTAATGGTTTTACATAATGGATGTGAATAGGGAATAGCCAGTATGATTGGATCTTCCATAAAAGTTTCCGTGCAAATTTCACTGTCCTGATAATAGGAGGTTACAATAGCCAGTTTCGATTTTTTCTTCTTTTAGTAATTGGATCAGTTTTTCATTATGTTCTTCTATAAAATGAAGTTCAACATTGGGATGTCGCTGCTTAAATGTGGGAAGTATATAAGGCAGTACCTGGGCGGAAAATTCTGGAGTAAGACCGCAGGTAAAGGATCCTTTTAAAGTTAGTTCCTGTTTTTTTATATCATTTAAAAGCGCATCCTCCAGATTGGAAATGGTAGAAGCAGCTTCTATAAAACGCCTTCCAGATTCTGTAAGTGTAATAGGTGTTGTAGAGCGGTTAAAAAGACGGACACCAAGATCTTCTTCCAGGCGGTTGATATATTTTGTTAAGGCCGGCTGTGTAATGCATAAAGAGGCAGCTGCTTTTCTCATATTTCGGTAATTTGCAACTGCAAGTACATATTTGTAGGAGATATTGATCATAAAACATTCCTCCGCAGGATAATACATATGATAACAATATGTTATCAAAAGTTGAGAATAAATGTCATTGGACATAACCTTTTATTTATAATATACTGCAAATATACAAAAAGTAAACGAAAATTTAGAAAAAAACTGCAAAGACGCAAGAAAAACCTGTGTATTTTCTGCGCTTTTTTTATAATTTCTAAGATTACAAATTAATGTGATAAATTGATAAAGGAGGTACGCATGGATAGTGTAAAAAGTAAAAATGAATAATCATGATCGACTCAATGAAGGAACAACTTTTTGAAATGGGAGATGCCATTTATGACCATCCTGAGATCGGATTACAAGAAGTATTTGCCGGCAAGCTATTGGAAGATTGGTTGGAAAATCATGGTTTTCTTGTGGAAAGAGGACTGGGAAGCATGCCAACGGCATTTCGGGCTGTATATGAGCAGGGCACGGGGGGACCTTCTATTGGACTTTTGACAGAGTATGATGCATTAGCGGGAATCGGACATGCTTGCGGGCATCATCTTCAGGGACCATGTATTCTTGCAGCAGCTAATGCAGTTTTAAGAGCTGGGATTGAAAAACCGTTTAAGCTGGTGGTATATGGGACTCCGGCAGAGGAGACCTTAGGCGGAAAAATCAATATGGTTCAGGAAGGATATTTTCGGGATATTGATGTAGCACTTATGATGCATGGAAGTCCAACTACAACCTGTGATGTTAAATCCATGGCAAATTATAGTTTGGATGTAACTTTTTACGGAAAAAGTGCTCATGCAGCTATTAATCCGGACAAGGGACGAAGTGCTCTTGATGCGCTGCTTTTAACATTTCAGGCTGTAGAATTTTTAAGAGAACATGTAAAAGAAGATGTACGTATGCATTATACGGTGAAAGACACATATAACATTCCAAGCAATGTAGTTTCTGAAAAGGCAACAGGCACTTTTACATTAAGATCTTATAATAATGCTACATTAGATGATGTGTATAGGCGTTTCAAAAAGATTACGGAAGGCGCTGCGCTGATGACAGAAACAACTTGTGAGATTACGGAAAATATGCATATGGCAGCGAAGATTCCAGCTTTAAAATTGAACGAGGAGATCATAAGATGTGCCAGAGATGTGAATGCACCAAGAATCAGTCCGCCGAGACAGAAGACAGGTTCTACAGATTTAGGAAATGTAATGGAGCTGATTCCTGGTCCTGCATCAGAGTTGCATTTGTAGATGAACATGCGGCTGCGCATTCACAGGAATTTTAGATCAGGGAAAGACAGAGCAAGGTCATAATGCAATCCTTTATGGAGCGAAGATCCTTGCAGATGTCTGTTACGATCTGGTCACGATACCTGGTCTGATGGATGAAATCAAGGCAGATTATAATGCACAGAAAGAAAAAATGAAACAGGAGGCATGATATGTGGAAGTATATTGTAAAAAGAATCCTAATGTTGATTCCGGTTATGCTTGCAACGATTTTTGTTGTGTATTTTATCATGGATCAATCTGATGTAGATCCGGCAAAAGTTATGTTAGGAGAAGGTGCTACGGAAGAATCTATACAGGAGCTTCATGATGAGCTGGGGCTGGATGATCCTTTTGTAGTACGCTATGTAAGATATGTAGGAAAACTTTTTAAAGGGAGATATGGGAGAATCATATACTTATAAGACTGATGTTTCTGCGCAGATCATGGAACGATTACCCTAATACAGTATTATTTGGCTTCCTGTGGCGTTTTTATTTTCTGTCATATGTGGGAATTACCAATTGGAATCATAGCTGCTAGGAAGCAATATAGCATTTTTGATAATGTTTCAATGGTATTTAGTTTAATAGGAGCTTCTGCTCCTGGCTTTCTGGATCGGCCTTTTACTGGTATTGATATTTAGCCTTAATCTGAAGGATATTCCCGGCATCCGGAATGGGAAAGGATTTGCAAATGTAGTAAGGTCACTGGTGCTTCCGGCTATTACCATTGGAATGAGCGGTGCCGCAACAACTGCAAGGATCACCCGTTCTTCTATGCTGGAAACAATCCGGCAAGATTATATTGATACAGCCCGTGCAAAAGGTACCAGTGAAATTACCATCACATTCCGTCATATGTTAAAAAATGCGCTGATCCCGGTTATTACAGCTGTTGGTTTAAATTTTGGCGTTCTTTTAGGAGGATCTGTTTTAACGGAAACAGTATTTGCATGGCCCGGAATAGGAAGATTTGTTATTGAGTCGATCAAAACTCAGGATATTCCCAGTGTTTTGGGATGTGTAGTAACACTTTCTGTTATGTTTACAATTGTAATCTTCTGGTGGACATTTTATATGCTTTTGTAGATCCAAGAATCAAAGGACAGTATAAAACAGCGAAAAAGGTGGTGATCCGTAAATGAGTAAGAAACAGGCTGCAGAAATAGAAAATTATGCCGGACGCAGTTTATGGAAGATGCGTGGTACCGTTTTAAAAAAATAAACTGGCTGTTTTAGGGCTTATATTTGTACTTCTTTTAATAGTTATTGCATTTGCGACAATCATTATTGATATAGCTACCCATGGATCTGTTTATCAGGCACTGGCAGTAAAACAGAACCTGAGAATGAAACTTCATGGTCCTAGTTTACAACATATCTTTGGATGCGATGAATTCGGAAGAGATATATTCTTCCGCCTTATATGGGGAACCAGGTATTCACTGTTTATAGGAATCATATCCATTATCTTTGCATTGGTAGTAGGAGGACTTTTAGGTGCGGTTGCAGGCTTTTATGGTGGAAAGGTAGATAATATCATTATGAGAGTTATGGATATTTTTCTTTCTATACCATCAATGGTTATGGCGATTGCGATTGTTTCTGCACTGGGAACCAGCACATTTAATCTGCTATTATCAATTGCAGTACCTCAGATGCCCCGATTGGCACGTATTGTCCGGGCACAGGTTATGACTGTAAAAGGAAAGGATTTTATAGAAGCGAGCAGAGCTGTAGGAGCTGGGGATATGCAGATCATTTTACAATACATTATTCCTAATGCACTGGCACCGATCATTGTGCAGGCATCCTTAAGCATAGGTTCAGCAATTCTGTCAATTGCAGGTTTAAGTTTCTTGGGAATTGGAGTACAGCCACCAACTCCGGAATGGGGTTCTATTTTGAGCTCAGCCCGTACTTATATGCGGGATGCCTGGCATATATCAGTTATTCCTGGTCTTATGATCATGCTTACAGTATTATCTTTGAATCTGGCAGGAGATGGTCTCCGTGATGCACTTGATCCGAAGATGAAGAACTAGGAGGAATGATAAAATGGCAATATTGGAGATAAAAAATCTAAGAGTTGATTATCAGACAGATGATGCTGGTACATGCCCTGAATGATGTGAATCTAAAAATGGAAAAAGGAAAGACATTGGGGCTTGTAGGAGAAACCGGAGCTGGAAAAACAACACTGGCTAAATGTATTATGGGAATACTTCCTCAAAGAACAGGAAGGATCCGGTCAGGAGAAATATTTTATGAAGACAAGGATCTTCTGAAAACAGAAGAGCATGAGATGAGAAAAATCAGAGGAAGCGAAATTGCAATGATCTTTCAGGATCCCATGACGTCATTAAATCCGGTTATGACAGTAGGAGAACAGATTGCAGAGGCTGTTGAAAATCATGAACATTGTAAAAGAGAAAAGGCGATGGAAAGAGCCTGTGAGATGCTTGAATTAGTCGGAATACCGGCAGCCAGATCAACAGAATATCCGCATCAGTTTTCTGGAGGTATGAAACAGAGAGTGGTAATAGCAATAGCTCTGGCATGTAATCCGAAACTTCTGATTGCAGATGAACCGACAACGGCTCTGGATGTAACAATTCAGGCACAGGTTTTGGAAATGATGCAGGATCTAAAGCAGAAATTCAATACATCTATGCTGCTTATTACACATGATCTGGGTGTGGTAGCTCAAAACTGCGATATGGTAGCAGTGATCTATGCAGGACAGATTGTGGAGTACGGATCGGTATTGGATGTATTTAAACATATGCATCATCCCTATACAGTTGGTCTGTTTGATTCAATCCCTCAGATCGATTCGGCAGTGACTCGCTTGAAACCAATTCCTGGTTTGATGCCGGATCCAACTGACCTGCCGGAGGGATGTAATTTTTCCACACGTTGTCCTTATGCAGATGAAAAATGTAAAGCGAATGAACCTGAATTAGAAGAAGTCCGTCCAGGTCATTTTGCCAGATGTTTTCATTGTAAACATTGAGAGAAATGAGGTATGCAGATGGAAAAACATGAGGAATTACTCAGAATAAAACATTTAAAAAAGTATTTTCCGACACCAAACGGTCTTCTTTATGCAGTTGATGATGTGAATTTTTCAATTTCTAAAGGAGAAACACTGGGAGTTGTAGGTGAATCTGGCTGTGGAAAATCTACACTAGGAAGATGTATTTTAAGACTGATTGAGCCAACAGATGGTGAAGTAATATATCAGGGAGAAAATATTGTTGGATGTAGTAAGGAAAAATGAAAGAACTGCGAAAGGAATTACAGATTATTTTCAGGATCCTTATGAATCCCTTAATCCCAGGATGACAGTAAGCCAGGCAATTCAGGCGCCGCTTATTATACAGAAGATATATAAGGCTCTGACCGGGTGGGGCTGGAGAAGAAAACCCATGAAATGATGGATCTTGTAGGATTGGCAAGAAGAGTGGCAAATTCATATCCACATGAACTGGATGGAGGAAGGCGTCAGAGAATAGGAATTGCCCGTGCATTGGCGTTAAATCCTAAATTCATAGTGTGCGATGAGCCAGTATCAGCTTTGGATGTGTCTATTCAGGCGCAGGTATTAAACTTAATGCAGGATCTGCAGCAGCAGCTGGGGCTTACATATATGTTTATTACTCATGATCTTTCGGTTGTAAAGCATTTATCTTCCAGCATCGTGGTTATGTATCTGGGGCAGATGGTGGAACAGGGGACACCGGAACAGTTATTTAATGATCCACGTCATCCTTATACAAAAGCACTTTTATCGGCAATCCCAATTCCGGATCCAGAAAAGAAGATGGAAAGGATTCAGTTAAATGGAGAATTGACGTCTCCTATTAATGTAGGAGCAGGATGTAGGTTTGCAAAAAGATGTTTGTATGCAAAGCCAGAATGCAGTACACAGAATCCGCAGCTGACAGAGGTAGAACCAGGACATTTTGTTTCCTGTATTCAGTGTAAATAAAGATAAAATTTACTCTCGCAAAATCAGATCCAAAAAGATTCCGGGAGGGCATAAAATTATAAAGGAGGAAAGTATTTATGAGGTTATCAAAGTTAGTCCAGATCAGAAAAAAAGGAATGTTGATTGCGGCAGCAGCATTGGACAGCATGCGCACTTGCAGCATGTGGAGGTTCAGGATCTTCATCTGATACGAAGGGCGGAGAAAATACCAGTAAGGAAACATCAGCGGCTGAGACTGGTGGAACACAGAAAGATACATTGATCGTTGCAAAGGATGAGGATGTAACTTCACTTGATCCACAGGCAATTGTAAATCAGAAATCATTTTCTGTTTATTGTAATCTTTATGAAGGACTGGTCACATATGATGCTGAAACAAAAGAGATAAGTCCGTGCCTGGCTACAGAGTGGGAAGCAATAGATGATAAGACCTATCATTTTAAACTTCGCGAAGGTGTAAAATTCCATGATGGAAATGTAATGACATCTGAGGATGTATGCTTTTCTTTTGAACGTGCTATGAGCAGTGGCGTAGTATCTACTTACTTCAATTATCTGGATAGCATTGAACCAGATGGTGATAATGCAGTTATCATGCATTTAAAGATGCCGTATGCACAGCTTTATCAGGCACTTTCTAATCCATCTGCAGTAGTTGTTTCTAAAAAAGCAGTAGAGCAGTATGGAGATGATTTTGCCAAAAATCCATCTGGAACAGGCGCATATAAATTAAAGGAGTGGAAACAGGCAGATTCTATAACTCTGGAAGCTTTTGAAGATTACTGGGGTGAAAAACCAGTAACACCAACAGTTGTTTATAAAGTAATTCCGGAAGGTTCCCAGAGAACGATCATGCTGGAGAATGGAGAGGCAGATATTGCATATGCAGTACTTCCAAATGATGCAGGACGTATTGAAGACTCTGCAGATCTTACTATGATCCATGAACCAGGATACAAGTGCATGCTGTTTTATCTTTAAAACAGATTCCAAAACATCTCCTGTAAAAGATAGTAAAGTTCGCCAGGCTATTCAGTATGCGGTTAATAAGCAGGAAATTGCAGATACAGTTGCTTATGGGTATGGACAGGTTGGTTCTCTTTACTGTACACCACTTACAACAGGTTATAATGCAGAAAAAGACCAGGGCGATATGTATGATGTAGATAAGTCTAAGGCATTGCTGGCAGAAGCAGGTTATGCAGATGGTTTTGATCTTGATTTTTATTGTCAGACAGGCCAGACTTATGAAGAAGTAGCTACAATCCTTCAGGCACAGCTGGCAGATGTTGGAATTAACTTAAACGTTATCACTATGGAGTCTAATACGATCAATGAAAAGGTTTACAGTGGCGAAGAAATACCGATTCGTATGGGATTTTATAATAACCTTTGTGGTGATGTAGATCTTGTAATGCAGAAATTACTTCCAAGTGCGTACGGTCAGGTTTATTTTAACGATGAAGTGGAAGAACTCATGAATGAAGCACGTTCTAAGACAGACGCAGCAGAGAGACAGAAGTATATGATAAATTCTGGGATCTTATGGCTGAGGATGTTCCATGGATCACAATTTATTATGAAGAGACCATGATCGGCCGCAGTAATAAAGTAGACGGATTTAAGCTTAATCCAGTGGGTGCTCATCAGTTAAAAACAGTAGCAGTATACGAATAGTAACTATATGTACAGAAAATCCCGCTTATTCGGGATTTTCTGTTTCAAAGGAGAACGCGGATGAATACATACGAGAAGATTACTGAAGAAGTAAA
>ENA-OQBT01000702-OQBT01000702.1-human-gut-metagenome-genome-assembly--contig:-NODE-702-length-18510-cov-4.660991_pt1 | contig 18510 bp, 21 predicted proteins | sample MGYA00242749_ERZ504557 | MGnify/ENA primary metagenome ERZ504557 (study PRJEB26092, sample SAMD00036243) | human gut metagenome | host: Homo sapiens | study: EMG produced TPA metagenomics assembly of... | reverse complement strand
CCTTTTCGAATGCCCCCTTAAAGAAATGGGAGGCGCTGGCACCGATCGAAGAAAACGCGGAAGCGATATCGGCATGGGGCGTCGTCACCGGAAGCTCGGCAGAAAAATCGGTGTCGCTCTCGTAGGACACACGCTGCGGATACGCATCGTAGTCGTCCTCGGTATTATCGAGCTCCTCGGGCGCGGGGCAGGCGCCATGACGTCCAGACCGGCTGCGGGATCGATAGCAGTCTCCGCATCGGCTTCCGTCTCGACAGCATTGGCCTCATCGGGCTGCGCAGCCACGACCGGATCGGGCTGGGGCGCGGGCTCGAACGTCCGGCTCTCGCCCTCTTCGTAATCGAGCGTACAGGACTCGGGAAGCATTCCCAGGCACGGATGGCATCCGAGCCAAACCGGATGTTGCCGGCGGCATTGCGATAAGCTTGGGCTCGGGCTCAGCCTGCTCGGCCGCGGCAGGCTCCTCTGCCGACTCGGCAGCGGACTCGTCTGCAACGGGCTCCTCGGCCGGAATATCTTGGACCTGGGACTCGGGTGCAATGACGCCAATCAGGGTCTCGTCGGCAGAAGCACCTTCGAATCCATCGATTTGCTCATCAAAAGCCTCGCCCTGCTCACCCTCGGGAGCGACCGGCTGGCCATACTCATCCTCGGTATAGGCAGGCTCTTCGTACTCGATGGTATTGCCGTAATCATTTTGCTGCTGGGCTGCGGCGTACTCGGCTGCCGCGCGCGCCATCTCCTCGGCGCGACGCTTCTGCTCGCCAAAATACGTGTCAAACGGAATATCGTCAGGGAACTCGTTCTCGCCCTGATAGGGGGCGACGTTATCCATGACACCCAGCATGGCGGCAACAGAGGACTTGTTGCAAACCGAGCCGGACGTGTAGGGAAGGACAAAACGATTGGAAATGATATTGGCGGCATTGGCGAGCGCCACGAGGGAGGCAAGGATCGCGACAATCCACAGCAGGACCTTCAACGCGCCGGGAAGCGGCAAGATGCGCAGGATGGCAATAGCCGCGGGAGCAATCGTGGCAATCGGGAGCAATTTGGCGATCAGCGCTCGGTACGGCGCATAGGGCTCGCGAGCGAGCAGTTCGGCGCGCGGGGAGTCATAGTGCGCGACGACGACAACCGGGCGATTGCGCGGAGAGGCAAGCGGACCAGAGGCCTTGTGATAGGCGATGACATTTTGGCTCACGCCCGTCTTGCCCAGGCGCGAGATCACGGGCGCCCGGTTCGCTCGAGCACATAGAGCACGGCTCCGACAATGGCCAACAGGTGCCGACTAAGCCGATACCGCCACCGATGCCCATAAGCAGGGCACCGGCAAATGCCAGAATGCCCGTAACGGCAAACGCCATCCTGCTCGGCGCGGGAGCATTAAACTCCTGCACCTCGGGATCAAAGCCGTGGTTGCGGAAAATTTGAGCGATATCTTCGGCAGCCAAGCGCTCTTCTTCGCTGCACGCCGGCGTGATGCCAGTGTTCTGCAACAGGTGGTTAATATAGTTCTGGGTGTTCGCCATATGCGCTCCACATCCATAATCCGACAAATAGGCCCAATGTATGCACATTAGAACCGTATATAGTCGAAAGTATACCCCGAGCGGCGCAAACGGCCGAATTCTGGGCATCTTAACGCCCCAAGCGGACAAGGATATAGCCTAATCTCCATATCGGACTAAAATCATGGCATCAAACACCTTCCCATGCGAGGATTCTATGACGGCAAGCGATACAACCGTAACGAATAAAAATGGGGTGCCGGAACCCGGTTTCGACAAGACCGCCCAGCGCATCCTCAATCTGTTCTTTGTCCTCAACAGCTCTCCCGAGCCATTGACCACAGAGCAAATTGTCCTGGATTCCGATCTTGGCTATGGGTCGGGCAATATCGACTCGGACAAGCGCAAGTTTCGCCGCGATCGCGAAAAACTCCTCGAACGCGGAATCACGATCAAGGAAGTTCGCGCAGCAGGCGCCCAAGAAACCGAAGAAAGCGCGTGGACCATCGATCGCGAGCACACGTTTGCGGCCGGTGGCCTCATCACCGCAGACGACGCGGACATCTTGCTCGACGCTATCGACCAGACCCTTGCGACCGGTTCGGCCGCGTTTGCCACGCCGCTTGCAGACATACGCTCCAAGATCGCCTACCTCACCGGCGCATCGACCGCAGAAGAGCCTCCCGCCCGTCGCTTACCCGCCGTCGATGCGGTGTGGAGCGCTTTCGCCGAACGCTGCGCACTGCGCTTTTTGTATCAGAACGGGCACGGGGAGCAAAAAGAGCGCACCGTCTGCGTATACGGCATGTTTGAGCACGAGGGTGTGGCGTATTTTTGCGGACTCGACAACGCCACCGATGAAATCAGGACGTTTCGCTGCGACCGTATCGTTCGCGCATGGCGCCCCTCGAAGGCCTACTCCATCCCCGCCGACTTTAACCTGAACGATCGCCTGTTCTTTGAGTTTGATTTTGCCGATTGCAAGCCCGTTATGGCGACCTTTTCGTTTGCCCCGCAAGCCCAGGCCGACATGGTCAGCGGCCTAACGCGCGGTCGCGGGGAGCTCACGCACACCGAAGAGGGTTGGACCTGGACCGTCGGCGTGCGCGACCTTAATGCCGCTGCCTCGTTTTGTATGGAGCACGCCATGGACGGCATGAGACCCGTTGCCCCCGATGCACTTAAACTGGCGTGGAACCACCTCATCGAAAGGACGGTGCACGAGCATGCCCGCGCGTAAACTCACCAGCGAGCAAAGGCTCTCGCGTGCGATTGACATCATGGAGGCCCTCTACGCTGCCGGTGGGACCGGTATGACACGAGGGATATCTGCAGCCGTTTTGATATCACGGGTGCGGCGCTCGACGAAATTATCGATATCGTCTCGACCCTCGCTGACCGTGAGTCGGGCGCACGCATCATCTGCGAACGCCACGGCGAGTGCATCATCCTGACAGGCGATGCGGGGCGTGTGCTGCCCTTGCGCCTAAGTGCCGCCGAAGGTGCCGTGCTCAACCACGAACTCGAATCGATGGGAATCGACTCTCGGCAGCAGAGCGTATCCGACACGCCCTCCTACCCGAGAAACTCGGCTACAACCAGCGCGTCGTCGATACCGTTGCCCGAGGATCGCACTGGCAACAGCTGAACTGCGCGATTCAAGACGGCGTTCGATGCCGCATCATCTACCGTTCGATGGACGACACACGGCCGCGTGAGCGTCTCATCGACCCCCTGCGCATCGCGACGCATGGCGACCAAACATATCTGATTGCCTGGGATGTCGAAGTTGATGCGCAGCGCTCCTACCGCATGGACAAAATCGAAGGCCTTGCCCTTACCGACGATTCTGTGGAGCGCCACGCGCCCGCGTCCGCATCCCTCCACGAATCCCTTTCCAAAGCGGAGCAGAGCGCAAAACTCCTCATGCCGCTCGACATGGCAGAGCGCCTAGACTGGGCCGGCATCATGTCGATTGAGCCAAACGGGGCAGACATGGCAACGGTGACCGTGCGTTATGGGTCAGAGCACTGGCTGTTCTGCCAGGTAATCGCAGCGGGCGGAGCCATCCGCATACTGGATGACCCCGCCCAGGCATTGCTCTATGCGATATGGCGAAGAGCCTGACCTGCCCGCTTTAACGGCGTCGCTCGTGGCGCGCACGCCACAGCTGCAAATAATGACCGATCTGCGCCGACTCGATACGCTGGTAGGAAGTCGTGGGCAGCGACGTCAAGAACTTCTTGCCGTAGCCCTTTGTCACCAAGCGCGGATCTGCCAAGATGAGCACGCCGCAATCGGTCGATGAGCGGATAAGACGGCCGGCGGCCTGTTTGACCTCGAGCACCGCCTCGGGCAGCGAGTAGCGCGCCAGGCGCGGTCCTCACGCAGATTGCGCTCACACGAAAGGGGATCCGTGGGGCTCGAGAACGGCAGCTTGGGGATAATGACGCAACGCAGCGTCTCGCCGCTGGCGTCAAAGCCCTCCCAAAAGGCCTTAAGCGCAAAGAGCGATGAGGTCGGCTCGTTGATAAACCGATCGCGCAGGCGACGCGGGGACGAGTTGCGTTGCTGGCAATTGAGCTCCAGGCCCGCTCGCGCCAATTTGGGCTCGACACGGGCATACAGGTCCTCCATATCGCGCCTGTTGGTGAAAAGCGTGAGCACCGATCCACCCATGGCGAGATGGGCATCGACCAGCACGCACTCGAGCGCCGAGAGATAGCGCTCGCGATCGCGCGGATCGGGAATGTCCCCCGCCACGACCACGGCCATATTCGAGTCAAGTCATAGCTCGAATCCAGGTGCAGCGATGAGGATGTCGACGCACCGATGCGATCGAGGCCGACAGCATGGTTGAAATGCTCAAAGCTCTTGGACACCGTCATGGTCGCCGAAGCAAGATGGCCGTGTGCACTTCGGCAGCCACTCGTTCGCCAAGGCCTCGCCGATATCGATGCGCTCGGCGGTCATAGATCCCCGCCCGCACGCAGCCGACGGTTAACCTGCAGCGAGTACACATAGTGCTCGTCCGTACCCTCAATGATGAGCTTGAGATTCTCGGCCAGCTCGTGCAGACGGCGCGAAATGTCGCCTAGGTCGACAACGACCTCGGGCTTATCGGCGGCGACGGTCTGCACCAGCGCGTCTACGCTTTTATCCGCCTGGTCCAGCGCATCAATTGCGGTATGGGCCGACTGCAAAAAATCGTGCCAGTCATCCGACTCGCGCAGCTCGGGGCCAATCCACAGATTCGCGTTATCGTAGCTCCCACGGGCGCGACGGCCGAGCTCGCGCACACCATCGAACACATCGGCAATCGCCATGCTCGCGCGGGCAACCGTCGACGTCGCTTTGGCGGTGAGTCCAGGTAGAGCGTGGAGCCCTCGGAAGTGGCCAAATCACGGGAAACCTGACTCAGCGCGCCGGCACTCGACCCACCCAAGCGCTCAAACAGCACGCGCGACTCATCTGCCGAAACCACGCGCGCCCATTGGCGACGGGCCTCGCGCTCGATGGAATGGGCCTCGTCGACCACCCAGTGACGAATCGGGGGCAAAATCCTCCCCTCGGCGGCCACGTTGCGGAACAACAGAGAATGGTTGGTGACCACCACGTCGGCATGTGCCGCACGACGGCGCGCCCCGTGGACCAGGCATTTGTCAGGGAAGAACGGACACAGACGACGAGCACACTCGCGCGAAGCCGTCGTAAAGTCGGGACGGTTGACGCTGCGCCAGCGAATGCCGAGTGAATCGAGGTCGCCATCGGCAGATTGGCACACATACGCCATGATCACCGCAACCGCCGTGAGCGTGTCAGCAGGATCGCGCTTGGTGGTGATCTCAACCTGACCACGGCTCATGCGCTCGAGCTTGCGCAGACACGGATAGTGGTCATAGCCCTTGAGTGCACAAAACGACAGGCCCCCGTCCAGCTGCTCGGCGAGCTTTGGTAGCTCATGGTACATAAGCTGGTCGGCAAGATTATTCGATTTGGTCGCAATGCCGACGGTAATGTTGTTTCGGCGGGCGGCCTCGGCGAAGGGCACGAGATAGGCCATCGACTTACCGACGCCCGTGCCCGCCTCGATCACGCGATGGGTGCCCGTGACCAGCGCATCGCGAACCTCAACCGCCATCGCGATCTGCTCGTCGCGCGGCTCATAGGTGGGGTACATGCGATTGACCAGGCCGCCGGGGGCGTAATCTGCCTCGATCTCTTCACGACTCGGCATCTTAAGGACCGGCAGCTCGTCCGCATCAACGCGATCGTCTGCGCGATCGGCCTTGAGCACATCGGCACGAGCGGCGCTGAGCGAAAATATCGAACCCGGGTTCTGTCCAGCCAAAAAAGAAAAAATGGGGCGATAGGACCAAGGCACGTCCGCGTGCATGTCCGCCAAGCGCGCCATAAGGCCCGAAGGCAGGTCGGTAAGTGCGACCAACAGCACGCGCCACACACCGCACAGGGCATCAACGTCGGCGTTCGCACGGTGCGATACTGAATCGCACCCAAACAAGTCGGCCATAAAAGACAGCTTGTGCGAGGCCAGGCGCGGAAGTGCGATGCGCGACAGTGCCAGCGAATCGATCCAGATGTCGCTGACGTTGACACCGCCCTTGACCGACTCGATAAACGACCGGTCAAACGTGGCGTTATGCGCGATAACAGGACAGCCGCCCACAAAGTCGGCGAGTGCCGCGACGGCCTCGACGGCCGACGGAGCATCTGCCACATCGGCGTTCGTAATGCTCGTGAGCTCGGTAATCTCTGCAGGAATCAGCTGCTTGGGATGCACGAACGTATCAAAGCGGTCAATGACCTCGCGGCCCGAAAGGCGGGCCGCGGAAATCTCAATTAACTCATTGTCCTGCACCGAAAGACCCGTGGTCTCGGTATCGAGGACGATTACGTCCTCCTCGATGAGGCCAAACGATTGCGTCTTAGCGCGCTCGGCGAGCGTGGCGTAAGAATCGATGACGAGCTGCGGCGTTCCAGGAGATACGGCGTCCTCGATTAGCATGCAACGCCCGCCCGGCGGAGACCCATACGGATCAGGCTGTCGCACACCTGCGGGAACGTCATGTCGTCGGTATGGCGAATCTCATCGGGATACAGCGACGTATCGGTCATGCCGGGAATGGTGTTGGTCTCGAGAATGACAGGGCCGTCCTCGCTCACGATAAAATCGCTGCGCGAAACGCCCAGACAGCCGAGGGCCTTATGGGCCGCACAGGCAAGTTCCTGGGAACGCGCATAGTTTTCGGGCGAAATCTGCGCCGGAATGCGGTGGATGTCTGTGGGGTCGACGTACTTTACATCCAGGTCGTAGAACTCGCAGTCCTCAGGCTTGCGAATCTCCACAATCGGCAGCGCGCGCACGTCGTCCTCGCCGTACACGCCCACAGTGATCTCGGTTCCCTCGATGCACTTTTCGACCAGCACTTTATCGCCGTACTCAAAAGCCTTGGCGATTGCCGCCGGCAGCTCTGAGGGCTCGTGGACGAGCGAAATGCCGTAGCTGGAGCCGTTGACGGCGGGCTTTACAAAGCAACGCTCGCCACAAATCTCGACGATACGATCAATATCGACCTCGTCGCCCGCCTCAAGCGCAGGCCGGGGGCAATGGGGATGCCCGCCTTGGCATACAGAAGCTTTGAAACCTCTTTATCGGCGCCACATGCGCTGGCGAGCACGCCTGACGCCGTGTAGGGGATACCCAGCGTCTCCATGGCCCCCTGCATGGCGCCATCCTCGCCGCCGGCGCCGTGCATGGCGATAAACGCCACGTCGAAGCCACCGGTCGCCATAGTCACCATAAAGTCATCGGCGGCGGTGTCGAGCAGCTCCACCGAGGTGTAGCCGGCCTCCTTCAGTGCCACCACGACATTCTTTCCAGAATTGAGCGAAATCTCGCGTTCGGCGGAATGGCCGCCCGCCAAGACCGCTACGTGCATGTTCTCTAGGCTTTTACCCGGCATGGGCAGACTCCTCCTCTATAATTCCTGCAGCTGATACCATATTGTAGCGATACCCTCTACGTTTCCCCAAAATCGAAAGGCTTCCATGAATCCCAGGACTAAATCTCAAGACATTCGCGACTTGAGCCAAAACGATATTCGCGAACTTGTCGCCGAACTCGGCCAACCCGCTTTTCGCGCAAAGCAGCTCATCGAATGGGTTTTTGAGAAGAACGTTTGTTCGTTTGATGACATGACCAACCTTCCCAAGGCCTTCCGCGAGCAGCTGAAGGAGGCATTTGCCTTCGACACGCCGACCGAGCTCGCCAAGCAGGTGTCTAAGGATGGCTCTCGTAAATACCTACTCGAGTACCACGACGGTATCTCCGTCGAGACCGTCGGCATGCCTCGTCGCAACAAGCTGTCTGTCTGCGTATCTACCCAAGCCGGCTGTGTATGGGCTGCGCTTTTTGCGCTACCGGTCTGAACGGCCTCAAGCGCTCACTGACCGCTCAAGAGATCGTTGACCAGGTACTGCATGTTTCCAACGACTTTGGTGAGCGCGCGACGAGCGTCGTGTTCATGGGCCAGGGTGAGCCTTTCGCCAACTACGACGAGGTCCTCAAGGCACTGCGTATTCTTAATGACCCCGATGGAATCGGTATTGGAGCACGTCATCTCACTGTCTCCACCAGCGGCGTCATTCCTGGTATTCGCAAGTTTGCCGACATTCCCGAGCAGTTCACGCTCGCCGTCTCGCTGCACTCTGCCATTCAGTCCACGCGCAATAAGCTCATGCCGGGCGTTAAGAAGTACACGCTTTTGCGCCTTCACGAGGCCCTTCAGCTCTACACCGAAAAGACCGGCCGCCGTCCGACATACGAATACGCCATGATCGAGGGCGTCAATGACACCAACCCCGAGATGCAGGCGCTCTGCGACTTCTGCGAGGGCACGCTGTGCCACGTCAACCTAATCCAGCTCAACGATATCGAGGGCAGTCCTCTCAAACCGTCACCGATTCATAAGGTTGAAGACCTTCAGCGTCGTCTTGAGTCCCGTGGCATTGAGACCACGATCCGTAACTCTCGCGGCAACGATATCGACGCTGCTTGCGGCCAACTCAAGCAGCGCTTCAAGGTTCAGAAGAACGCGTAGGGGAGACCAACCTAAACGTTTCATGTGAAACATCGAACAGCCCCGGTTGCTTAATTGCAACCGGGGCTGTTTCATATCTATCGCTAATTCGCATCGAGCGATTGTTCAACAACTTTTTCGAAAGAAATAAGGGGTCCTTGTTCTGGCGTTCAGACAAGGACCCCTTAAAAAAGGCTAGTAATTGTTAGGTACCTAAAAGCCTACATTTTCCCATTGATGGTTAACCCAATCTTGATTAATCTTGGGATTCTTAGTTACCTGAGCTGTACGCATAGCGACATCCTCAGTCATAACATCCATTTTCTTTTTGGACGTATCGACGATATCTTGCGCTCCGCGAAGCAGACGACCACGCAATTCATCGTCTGTTGCGATCTTAAATCCCGCAAACGCACCAACCGCTACAGTTGCAGCCAAAGCAAGAGCAGTCAGAACTTTATTCTTCATCCTGATCTCCCTGGTCAAATTGAATCATCTCGCCAAGAATGCGAGACAGCTCTTCCTCATCCTTAAACTCGATCTCGATTTTATTCTTGCCGCGCGAGCTCTTGACGCGAACGTTCGTGTTAAACACCTGACGCAGAACGCGTGCAGCCTTCTTAAAAGACTGAGGCGTTGCAGGGCGAGGTGTTTTAGGCGTCTCTCCGGCAGAAAACAGTGGGGCAAGTTTTTCTGTCGCACGGACAGACAATCCCTCTGCAACAACCTTCTCAGCAAGATTAATGCGCGCATCTTCATACGGAACCGCAAGAATTGCACGCGCATGACCAGCAGTCAGCTTGCCTTCGAAGATCATCTGCTGAACTACTTCGGGGAGATCGAGAAGGCGCAGCGAGTTTGTAATTGCAGAGCGTGACTTGCTTACTGCTTTCGACAATGCCTCCTGGGTCATACCGCTGGCATCGATAAGCTGGCGATAGCCCTTAGCCTCTTCGACGGGATTCAGATCAGAACGCTGAAGGTTTTCGATAAGAGCAAGAGCCAGCATCTCTTCATCATTAACATCTTTAATGATGACAGGCAGTTCCTCAAGACCAGCAAGCTTTGATGCCTGATACCGACGCTCACCAGCGATGATCTCATAGCCGTTTCCATGCTTGCGAACCAAGAGCGGCTGCAAAACGCCATGCTCTTGGATTGACTCGCTCAACTCGCGAAGTTCAGTTTCATTAAAATGAATTCGCGGTTGATTAGGGTTGGGAACGATATCCTCAATAGGTAGTTTTGTTACAGATACGGCATTTGAAGCAGATACAGCAGAACCACCGGTCTCATACTCGGCCTCTGAGACCAAAGCATTGAGTCCACGTCCCAATCCGCCACGTTTCTTTACACTAGGCACGCTTGATCACCTCTTTTGCAAGGTTCATATACGCTTTTGCACCCTTATTTTGAGGTGCATAGGTAATTACCGGTTCTCCAAAAGACGGAGCTTCGGAGATTTTAACCGTACGGGGGATTAGCGTCTTAAATGCCTTATCACCAAAGTACGATTGAACCTCCTCAACAACCTGATTCGATAGAGAAGTACGCGAGTCATACATGGTCATAAGCACACCATAGGTGTCTAAGCCCTTGTTCAGACGTGATTTGACCATCTTCATTGACTCTAGCAGCTTCGTAACGCCCTCGAGTGCGTAGTACTCGCACTGGATCGGAATCAAAACGCTGTCTGCTGCGGTCAAGGCATTGATAGTAAGCAGGCCGAGCGAAGGAGGACAGTCAATGAAAATAAAATCGAACTCGTCCTGAATCGGCTCAAGCAAATCTTTGAGGCGGGTTTCACGAGCAATTGCGCTTACGAGCTCAATTTCGGCACCTGCAAGCTGAATCGTAGCTGGAATTACGAATACCTTTTTGCAATTTGTATCAAGAACAAGCGATTCTGCCGGCACATCATTCAACAATGCATCATAGATGCAGCGATCAAGGTCTTCTTTTTCAATTCCAAATCCACTGGTGCTGTTTCCCTGCGGATCAAAATCGACAATCAGTGTCTTACGACCCTGCTCACCCAGTGCTGCTGCAAGGTTCACAGCCGTCGTTGACTTACCGACGCCGCCTTTTTGATTGATGATTGCAATGATACGCGTGTCTTTTGCACTCTTAGAACGCTTAACGTCGCGAAATCCCACGGTCCCTCCTGGTGTGTATTAAAGCTGTCAAACGGAGGATGTTTCACGTGAAACATTCCGATTCGATATCAACCGCCATGTTTCACGTGAAACACTGCAAGTTGTTAGTATCCATTATGTTTCACGTGAACATCTAGGCAAGCGGATTCTTCTTTGCCATGCCATTTGCACGAGGCAATGAAACGGATGCCGGATGACTCTTTTTAAGAACAATGAACTCCCTGTGGCCCAAGCCTCAGGCAAATCGATTGCGTCATTCAGAAGCAAAGTGAAGCCGCAAATCTTAGCTGCTGACATGCCGGAAGCAAGCTCCTCATCCGAAGGATTACCCTTGGTGATAACAAATAGCCCTCCGTCTTTGAGGAACGGAGCAGCATACTCAACAAGAATCGGTAGAGGGGCAAGTGCGCGGGCGGTTACGACAGAAAACTGCTTCTTATGGCTTCGAGCATATTCTTCAAGGCGATCATGAACCGCATGAGCATGTTTCAATCCAAGAACATCAACAAAAGAATTGACAGCATCAACCTTCTTACCAACAGAGTCAATATAAGTAGCTTTACGATGCGTGGTTATGGTTAACGGAATACCAGGGAAGCCCGCACCTGTTCCCATATCGAGCAAAGCTCCCTCAGGAGCCTTATTGATATAGGGGAGCAAAACAAGTGAGTCGAGGATATGAAGTACCGCAGCATCTTCTATGTTAAGAATACGGGTGAGATTGGTTGTCTTATTTGTTTCCAGAACCAAATCCAAATGTTGAATACATTTCCTCAGCTCAGTATCAGTTACGCTCAAGGAATACTCTTTGCAATAGGAAGTTAGACGACTCAACATCTCGTCAGCCTGCTGATCAGTAAGTACTAACAACGAAAGCTCCTTTCTGACAAAAATCAGTGTATCGAGAACTTTTGACAAAAAAGGGGACGTGGAAACCACGTCCCCTTAGCATAAGATCGAGTAGATTATCGAGCAACAATCACCACATGGCGATCGGGGTCAGAACCCTCAGAATGAGTATAGACGGCGTCATTGCCACGAAGTGCAATGTGAACCAGTCGGCGCTCGTAGGCATTCATGGGCGGAAGCGAAACACTCTTATGAGTGCGGATGGCACGCTCGGCAGCAGACTGAGCCATGGAGGCAACCTTGTCCTGACGGCGGCTCTTGTATCCCTCGACGTCCACTACAACCGGATACCTAAAGCCGAGCTTGCGGCTCACCAGCAATGAGAACATAACCTGAAGGGCATCAAGGGTGCGACCATGACGGCCAATGAGAACAGCAAGGTCGGGAGCCGTTACATCCAGAATCAGCTCACCCTCGTCGCCCTCATACTCATCGATAGGAGAGTTGGCGGCATCGAAGTGCGAAAGGATGGAACGCAGGATGGAAATCGCGACATCGGCAATGGTGTCGAGCTCCTCGTCGGTCAGCTCTTCACCAGCCTTGTAGCGCTGTGCAATCTCGGGATAATCGCCCGCGACCTGCGGGGCAACCTCCTCAAGCATATCCTCGATGATCTCTTCAGACATAACGTACTCCAAAAGTTAGGTACCTAAATAAGATTGATATCCCACTACTTCTTCTTGTGCGGGCGCGGCTTCTTCTCGCGACGAGTGACCTCAACCTGCAGCGGCGCGTTCTTAAGGCGCTCCTCCTCATCGGCCTTCGCCTTGTCGATGACCTTCTGCGTCACAAAAATCTGCTGGATAACCTGCCAAGCAGACGAGACGTCGTAGTACAGCAGAACACCAACGGGAAGGCTCCAGCCCATCCAAAGCATCATGACCGTCATGACAACGGCCATCATACGCATGCTCTGAGCCTGCTGGCCGGTCTGGTTGCGCGACATATAGAGCTGCGGAATCAGGGTCAGGACAGCGAACAGGATCAGGCAGACCAGCGCAGGCAGCGCGACCATAAAGCCATCGGCAAAGGAGGCACTCGGCGTGGTGGTCAGGTCGGGCAGAATATTAAAGAACGAGAACGTGCCGTCGTTAAAGTAGTCCGGCAGGTTACGCAGCAGCGTAAATAGGGCGAACAGGACAGGCATCTGAATCAACAGCGGCAGACAACCAGCCATCGGGTTGAACTTGTTCTCGCTGTAGAACTTCTGCATTTCCTCGGCCTGACGCTGGGGATCGTCGGCATAGCGCTCCTGGATCTCGAGCATCTTGGGCTGCAGCACCTGCATGCGTGCCGTCGACTTAGTCGACTTGAGCATAAGCGGCGTCAGCAGCAGACGGATGATGACCACCAGGATGATAATGGACAGGCCCCAGTCGACCGCAAAGGTCTGGATGAGCTTGAGCAGCTCGAAAAGGATGTTAACGATCCAATCCCACATGTAAGTTTTCCTCCGATAGCGAGTGCCCGCTAGGCACAGGGTCATAACCGCCGACGTGCAGGGGATTGCAGCGAGCGATGCGCCTCACGGCAAGCCAGCAGCCTCTCAAAACACCGTACTTCTCAATCGCCTGGACGGCGTATTGCGAGCACGTTGGGTAATAAATGCAGGCGTCAGGCAATAAGGGCGAAATAACCTGTTGATATATGCGAATAGGAGCGATGGCAACACGTCGCAAAACGTGATTGCTCATCGCTCCTCCCCGGCAACGCCGGCGCGTTTCATAAGCGAACGCAATGCATTGTCCATCTCCTGCGGCGAGGAAACCCTCGTCTTGGGAGTTGCGAACAAGATGATGTCATAACCCGCAACGGGAAATCCACAGCTGCGGGCGGCCTCGCGCATCACACGCTTAGAACGGTTGCGCACGACAGCACAACCGAGCCGTTTAGCACCAACGAAGGCGACCCTTCCGGAGTCGCCTTCGCCAACCGATTCACATATGGTCATTCGAATCAGAGGGTGATTGAAACGACGCCCCTGACTGAACACATGCTCGAAATCTTGCCGAGACTTAATAGTCTTCATGCGAGATGTGTGTATCGCTGCTAGACAGTGAGACGCTTGCGGCCCTTGGCGCGACGACGGGCGAGCACGGCACGACCACCCTTGGTGGCCATACGGCACGGAAGCCATGGGTCTTGGCACGCTTACGCTTATTAGGCTGATACGTACGCTTCATCTTAAGTTCCTCCTGCTGCATTTCGAGTGTCCGCGGGGGCGCGGACGCAGATATAGACACGTGAGCTTGAAGATTGTAGGGAAATCAATGTTCAAATGTCAAGAAATCAAAGGTAAAAGGTTGCGCAGTTCACACGGTTCCCCCATAAGCCAAGCTCGATTTAGCGGTGCATGGCAACTTTTCACGATATTTCATCGAGTTTTCGACAGGTCATGTTGGCAATGTTGAGAACTTTTCGTCCGTTTTCCAAAGTTTTCAACAGGTTTTGAAAAGTTGTCGAAAGATGAGAAACATTGCACGGTGAGCTACTATTTGTTCGAAACCTTTTGAAAGATTGCGAGCGGCATGTCTGACGACTTTTACACCATGGTCGATTCCGGAGACCCGGCACCCGACAACGAGCACATCACCGGCGTGCGCGAAGAGCGTAAGGAAGGCGAGCAAACGACCACGCAGGCGCCAAAAGCCATGTACGCCGCGCGCATCGCCGTCTATGACGACATGCTGTCGACACCGCGTGTGATCGTCATTGATCCGCAAGATGTCCGCACGTATTTGGAAGAGACGACCAACACCGTCTACCAGTGTATGAAAGAGCAAGGTGGCCACATCTCGCTCATGGTCATCCGCGAGATTGTCGAAAACTTTATCCACGCACACTTTGCCGAGCCCATCATCTCGATTCTGGACGGCGGAGACACCATCCGCTTTGCTGATCAAGGACCCGGCATCGACGACAAGGAGCGCGCGTTCGACTTTGGCGTTACCAGCGCAAACAGCAAGATGAAGCGCTATATCCGTGGAACCGGAGCAGGGTTTCCCATGGTGCAGGAGTATTTGGAAAAACGCCGGCGGGGCCGTGTCCATCGAGGACAACATGGCAACGGCACCGTGGTTACGGTAAGCCTGGACCCTAAACGCGTGCAGGAAATCGAACGCGCCGGCGGGCGCGGTGCTGCCGTGCGGCCCGAGACGGAGCAGCCGGCGTATCCCCTATCCAGCACGTTTGCACAGCAGCCCGTGGCGCAGCAGATGCAGCAGCCTGGAAGTTTTCCCATGCAAGACCCCCAGACACCGCTGGGCAACCCAGTGCAAAACATGCCGGAGGGGATAGGCTCGGCAGATCCGGACACAGGCGCCGTGCAGCAGACGGCGGCCATGCCAAACGTCGCGCAAATGGGCTACCAACCGTACCCACAAGGGTATCCTCCCAATATATGCCGCAGCAGGGATATGCCAGCCGTATCCACAGCAGTATCCTCAGCCGTACCAGCAGCCGTATCAGCAGATGCCGCAGGGAAACCTCAACCCCTGGGCCAGCAGATGCCTCCGCAGCCTTACCACCAGTGGCCTCAAAGTTTTCAACAGCAAATGCCGCCGATGCAGAGTTCTCAACAACCAGCAGCTCAAATGATGTATCCTAATGCAGCAAATCAGTATGCGCAGCCACAACCGGACGTGTTCGTAAGCGATCGCGGCAACGCCGCGCTGGGCTATCTGGCGCAAAATCAAGCGTGCGGTGCTACCGATCTGGCGAGGGCGTTTGGAAACTCGGCCCCCACTTGGTCACGCACGCTCAATGACTTGGCGCAGGCCGGCTTGGTCATCAAGCATGGCCAGAAATACCATCTGACCGAACTCGGCGCCGCTCGCGTGCGAGCTCAGAGCTAAAGAACGGGAGAGACAGTGGACGAGGAAGCAAGCATCATCCTGGGGGATGCCATCGCCTTTTGCCAGCGCGACGGCCGAGATGCACGCCTCATCAACATGCTGGGGCAATCGCGCGCCATAAGCCTGACCGAAGATACGCTCACGATCGAGGCCCCCTCGCGCTTTGCCATCGCGCAGCTCAAAAAGCATCAGCCGACCATTGAGGCCTATCTGGAAGAAATCGCCTTTGCACCGATCGCGCTCGACATCGTGGCACCGCAAGCGCCGCGACGGAATCCGCTGCCGCGACGGCGCCTGCCACGCTCCCGCTGCTTCCCCGGCGGTGCCGGCCTCCGCAGGCGACGTGCCGACAATCGAGCACCAGCACAGCGATGTTTCCCGTGAAACCATGGCACCGTTGCCGACCGCGGCGGCGACGTCAACGAACGCACCCGTCACGCACATGCCCATCGCTCACGACGCAACGACGGGCGCGGATTCGGGCATTGCAATCAAGAACACGCTCTCGGCCGATGATTTTCGCCGCATGATGAACCAGATGAAGGGCGGAGCGCCAACTAAATCCACGCAAGCTGCGACCCCCGCTTCACCCATGCCAGCACCGACCGCGCCGGCCGAACAGAATACGGATGGAGCCCCGCTCGCCGCGAACTCAAAATTTACCTTTGAGAACTTTGTCTACGGCCCCGAGAACAGCCATGCCTATCGCTCGGCACTCAAGTTTGCCGCCCTCGCGGACGAGCGGGGCACGTGCACATCACTGTTCATCTACGGCAAATCGGGCCTGGGCAAGACGCACCTGCTGCTTGCCATCAAAAACGAGCTCGCCGAAAAGTCGCCCGAGATCAAGGTCAAGTATGCCAACTCCCAGGCATATCTGGACGACCTGATGACCGAGTTCGACCGCCAAAAGAAGAGCAACGCCCCATCATGCAGGCGTACCACGGCGTGGACGTGCTCATCATCGACGACATCCAAAACATCATCGGCAAGCGCGCGAGCGTGGACTACTTTTTCCAGCTCATGGACGAGTTCATCCGCAACAACAAGAAGGTCGTCATCGCGGCAGACCGCGCCCCCAAGGACCTGAGCATGGACGAGCGTCTGACCAGCCGCTTCAACGCCGGCATGCTCTGCCTGGTCGCAGAGCCCAGCTACGAGATGAAATACAAGATCTTGCAGCGCTATTACGAGAACACCATCGTCGCCGCTCCCGAGGCAGGCGACGACTCGCTGCTGGCGGCCTATGGGGGCGACGGCGGGCACCTAACCGACGAGCACTTTAAACACATGGCCGAGGTCTCGGGCACCAACATCCGCGAACTCGAGAGCTTTTGCGAGCGCTGCGCCGGCGAGGCGGGCGACCGCGAGCGCGAGGGCGGGGAGCTCACCTTTGACGATATCGACGCCATCGCCAGCCAGTACTTTGACACATCGGCCAAAAAGATCAACGTCCAGACGGTTCAGTCCGTCATCGAAGAGCAGTACGGCGTGACGCACGAGGAGCTCATCGGCCCGCGTCGCAACGCCAATATCGCCAAAGCACGCCATATCGCTATCTACCTGGCCATCGAGATGTGCGAGATGACGACCACGGCGGTGGGCGCCGAATTTGGCAACCGCAACCACTCGACCGTCAGCACGAGTTACAAAAAGGTCCAGAAGATGATCCAGGAAGACCGGACTGTTACCGAAGACCTCAAGTCGCTGCGCGATAAAATTACACTGCGCTCGTAGGTAAATGGACACAGCTGTTGAAAACTTGTCGAAACCACGGGCATAAGGTGTCTAAAACCCAACCCGCGGTGATGAAAAGTTTTGCGCAGGTTTTGAACGTGGAAAACCACCCCTGTTGCACACAGGTTGCTGTCGATTCTCTTTCTGGGTCTGACCTGCGTCTTTGGGAGTAATCAACAGTTTCGTCAGTGCTATTACTATTATTAAGATATTTATATCTATAGAAAGGTATTAAAAGATGAAGTTCACCGTCAGCCAGAGCTCGCTTACACAAGCCATCGGCGTCGTTATGAAGGGTGTCGCTTCGGCATCCACCCTCCCCATCCTGTCGGGCGTGCTCGTTAAGGCCCAAGACGGCATCTTGGAATTCCAGACCTCTAACTACACCATCTCGATCCGTCATCGCATCGCGGCGCATGTCGAAGAAGAGGGCGAGATGGTTATCCCCTGTAAGATGCTCTCCAATATCACCAAGACCCTCCCCGATGCCCCGGTCACCTTTGAGCTGTCCGAGCGCCAGGTGCTGATTGGTTGCGAGAAGAGCTCTTTTAGGGTGAACACGCTCGATGCCAATGACTTCCCCGAGTTTCCGGCCTATGCCATCGAGAGTGCCGTGGAGCTGCCGACCGATGTCTTGTCCGAAATGGTCGGCCGCGTGTGGCGCGTCACCTCGACCGACAAGGCTCGCCCCATCCTGGGCGGCGTGCACATGAAGGTCGAGAACAACACCGTACGCCTGGTGGCGACCGATTCCTTCCGCTTGGCCGTGTGCGATACGCAGGTCGAGACCTCGACCCTCGAGGGCTCCTTTGAGCTCAACGTTCCGGCTGACGCCTTTAACGACGCGCTGAGCATCATGCCAGCCAAGCGACCATCATGATCGGCGCCGCGGACACCCAGGTTGTCTTTGAGGCCGGCAACACCACCTACGTGTCGCGTCGCATCGAGGGCGTGTACCCCAACTACAAGCAGCTCATCCCCGATTCGTGCGTGACGAGCGTCAAGATCGATGTCGCCGCCTTTAACGCCGCCCTCAAGCGCGTAGCCGTTATCGCGAGCGCAACCCCGCCGTCAAGTTCGAGATCGATGTCGAGAACGGGCAGATGGGCCTGTCCTCCATTTCCAATGACCAAGACCTTGCGCAGGAGACGATCGATGTCGAGGCCGAGGCGAGTCGGGTACCATCGCCTTCAACTTACCACTACATCTTCGGCTGCCTCAATGCCCTCCAAGGAGAGAGATC
>ENA-OQBT01000701-OQBT01000701.1-human-gut-metagenome-genome-assembly--contig:-NODE-701-length-18529-cov-7.189219_pt1 | contig 18529 bp, 13 predicted proteins | sample MGYA00242749_ERZ504557 | MGnify/ENA primary metagenome ERZ504557 (study PRJEB26092, sample SAMD00036243) | human gut metagenome | host: Homo sapiens | study: EMG produced TPA metagenomics assembly of... | reverse complement strand
TAGAGCGTGTTTGAAAAATCATTCCTGCAATCTGCACGCCCCACTTTGCGGTATATTTCACCCGAATTCGGTTGCGTAGCCCGCTACGGCGCCTCATCCGGGAGAAATCTCCACAAATTGTGACGCACATCTTGCAGAAAGCCTTTTTCAGACACGCTCTAGTACATCGTTTTAAATGACGTTCGGACAAAATATTCTACCTTATTATATCATTAATTACAATGCCTGTGTAAAATTTATATGATAGTATGTTAACAGTGTGTTACTGTTCGGGAGTTTGACAGTAACCAGTGTTATTAAACAGTAACAGGATTACCCTAATATTCAAAAAAATACTTGACACAGTGAATTTTGTGACCTTATAATGAATCCGCATAGTTAAATAAATGATATGTCCACAAAAACGTTGATGGAGAGAGTAACTGCAGGGGAAAGCAGACAGCGAACCGGGGAGGGTGTGAGCCCGGTGGTGAGTAAATGCAGTGAAGATCACTCCGGAGTTGCAGCTCTGAAGGGTGTACAGACAGGTAAGAGCTGACGGAAATCCCCGTTAAAAGATTCATGTATCGGCAGAGGATGCCCGTACAATGTAACAGGTGGTATAGCGAACGTCAATAAACCTTCGTCCTTTTACAAAAGGGCGATTTTTTTATGGGCTTATTTTCGTTCTTAAAGGACACCGGAAATATTTTTCAGTGTATATAAACGTCCTGCATATTTTCAGGTGTCTGATACAAATAATTTAAACAGGAGGTAAATTACTGTGTACCAGAAAGTTGATACGAACTTAAACTTTGTAGACCGTGAGAAAAAAGTAGAAGAATTCTGGAAAGAAAACCATATCTTTGAGAAAAGTATGGAGAACAGAAAAGAAGGAGAAACCTATACATTCTACGACGGACCGCCCACTGCAAACGGTAAACCGCACATCGGCCATGTACTTACCCGCGTTATCAAGGATATGATCCCGAGATACCGTACAATGAAGGGCTACATGGTTCCGCGTAAAGCAGGATGGGATACCCACGGACTTCCGGTAGAGCTGGAAGTAGAGAAGAAACTTGGTCTGGATGGCAAAGAGCAGATCGAAGAATACGGTATGGAGCCATTCATCAAACAGTGTAAGGAAAGCGTCTGGAAATACAAAGGAATGTGGGAGGATTTCTCCTCTACTGTTGGTTTCTGGGCTGACATGGAACATCCATATGTAACTTATTACGATGATTACATTGAATCCGAATGGTGGGCACTGAAAGAAATCTGGAACAAGAAGCTTCTGTACAAAGGTTTCAAGATCGTTCCTTACTGTCCACGCTGCGGTACCCCGCTTTCCGCACAGGAAGTATCCCAGGGATACAAAACTGTAAAAGAGCGCTCCGCAGTTGTAAGATTCAAGGTTGTTGGTGAAGACGCATACTTCCTTGCATGGACAACAACACCATGGACACTTCCGTCCAACGTTGCACTCTGCGTAAACCCGGATGAGACTTACTGCAAAGTAAAGGCAGCAGACGGATATACCTATTATATGGCAGAAGCACTCCTTGACAAAGTCCTTGGCAAGCTTGCAAAAGAAGAAGGCGAGAAAGCATATGAAGTTCTGGAAACCTACAAAGGAACAGACCTGGAATACAAAGCATACGAGCCGCTTTTTGCATGTGCAGGAGAGGCAGCAGCAAAACAGAAAAAGAAAGCTCATTTCGTAACCTGTGATAACTACGTTACTATGAGTGATGGTACAGGTATCGTTCACATCGCACCTGCATTTGGTGAAGACGACAGCAGAATCGGACGTAACTATGAACTGCCATTCGTACAGTTCGTAGACGGACAGGGTAACCTGACAAAAGAGACACCATACGCAGGCGTTTTCGTAAAGAAAGCAGATCCTATGGTCCTCACAGACCTGGACAAAGAAGGCAAGCTCTTCGATGCTCCGAAATTCGAGCATGATTATCCACACTGCTGGAGATGTGACACACCACTGATCTACTATGCAAGAGAATCCTGGTTCATCAAGATGACAGCAGTTAAGGATGACCTAATCAGAAATAACAATACAATCAACTGGATCCCTGAGAGCATCGGTAAAGGACGTTTCGGCGACTGGCTTGAAAATGTTCAGGACTGGGGTATCAGCCGTAACCGTTACTGGGGAACACCACTGAACATCTGGCAGTGTGAATGCGGACATATGCATTCCATCGGAAGCCGTCAGGAGTTATTCGAGATGAGCGGTGATGAGAGAGCCAAGACAGTAGAGCTTCACCGCCCATACATCGATGAGATCACACTGAAGTGTCCGGAGTGCGGTGGAGAAATGCATCGTGTACCGGAGGTTATTGACTGCTGGTTCGACTCAGGAGCAATGCCTTTCGCACAGCATCATTATCCATTTGAAAACAAAGAATTATTTGAGCAGCAGTTCCCTGCAAACTTTATCTCCGAGGCAGTAGACCAGACCCGTGGATGGTTCTACTCACTCCTTGCAGAATCCACACTGCTCTTCAACAAAGCACCATACAAGAATGTAATCGTTCTGGGACATGTTCAGGATGAGAACGGACAGAAGATGAGTAAGTCCAAAGGAAATGCAGTTGATCCATTCGATGCACTGAACAAATACGGCGCAGATGCCATCAGATGGTACTTCTACATCAACAGTGCTCCATGGCTTCCGAACCGCTTCCATGGCAAGGCAGTTGTGAAGGACAGCGTAAATTCATGAGCACACTGTGGAATACTTACGCATTCTTCGTATTATATGCAGACATCGACAACTTCGACCCGACCAAATATGAACTGAACTATGACCAGCTTCCTGTAATGGACAAATGGCTGCTCAGCAGATTAAACACAACTGTTCAGGCTGTAGACAATGATCTGGCAAACTACAAGATCCCGGAAGCAGCAAGAGCACTCCAGGAATTTGTAGATGAGATGAGTAACTGGTATGTAAGAAGAAGCCGTGAACGTTTCTGGGCAAAGGGAATGGAGCAGGATAAGATCAATGCTTACATGACTCTGTACCATGCACTGGTAACCATCGCCAAGACAGCAGCTCCGATGATCCCGTTCATGACAGAAGACATCTATCAGAACTTGGTAAGAAGCGTGGATAAAGATGCTCCGGAGAGTATCCATCTCTGTGACTTCCCAACTGTAAACGAAGCATGGATCGACAAAGATCTGGAAGCAGATATGAAAGAGCTTCTGGAGATCGTAGTTCTGGGACGTGCCTGCAGAAATACAGCAAACATCAAGAACCGTCAGCCGATCGGAACCATGTATGTAAAAGCTGAGAAGAAAATGAGTGAATTCTACACTGACATCATCGCAGATGAACTGAATGTCAAAGAAGTAAAATTCGCAGATGATGTAGAATCCTTTATCTCCTACAGCTTCAAACCACAGCTTCGTACAGTAGGACCGAAATACGGTAAACTCCTTGGAGGAATCAGACAGGCTCTCACAAACATCAATGGAACAGCAGCAATGAACGAACTGAGAACCAACGGTGTCCTGAAACTGGATATCAACGGAAACGATGTAGAGCTTACAGAAGAAGACCTTCTTATTGAAACAGCACAGACAGAAGGCTATGTATCCGAATCTGACGGTGAAACATCCGTAGTCCTTGATACAAACCTGACACCTGAACTGATCGAAGAGGGATTCGTACGTGAGATCATCAGCAAGATCCAGACCATGCGTAAGGAAGCCGGCTTCGAAGTTATGGACAAGATCGTAGTATACGCTCACGGAAACGACAAGATCCAGGATGTCATGAAAGCACACGAAGATGAGATCAAGTCAGAAGTACTTGCAGACGAAATGGTACTTGGCGAGACCGATGGTTATGTGAAAGAGTGGAACATCAACAAAGAAGCAGTAACTATGGGTGTTAAGAAACTGTAATTGACAACATTCGGTCAATTACTGACAAGGTAATGATAAGTTACAGGTATTTCATAGAAAACCCGAGACATACCGCGCGAATTTATGCGATTAGCATAAATTCTGTGCATCGCGAAGCGTGTTGCTGTGAACAGTAACGATAACAAAAAAATGTTATAAAATTCGGCAATTATACACATGACAGACTGTCGAAAAAAGAGTATCATTATCCTTGACAGTCTGATTTCAGAGAGGAAATTGGAGGCGGAGATTCTTTGCCCCCAATTTCTCTGATATGAGAAAACAGAAGAGTTGACGGAATGAAGAGGTTCACCGGCAATATCCGCAAGGTGTATTGCTGAGAATAAAGTGAACAGTGAAACCATTACGGGAGGTATGAAATGACAAACGAAATGTTCAAGAAAGAGGCATTCAAGAAAAGCGTAAAAGACAACGTAAAATTCCTCTATCGAAAAACAATTGAAGAAGCTACACAGGAGCAGATTTTCCAGGCAGTAAGCTACTCTGTAAAAGACGTTATCATTGATAACTGGCTTGCAACACAGAAAGCTTATGACGAACAGGATCCGAAGATCGTATACTATATGTCCATGGAATTCCTGATGGGACGTGCTCTCGGAAACAACCTGATCAACCTTTGCGCTTACGGTGAAGTAAAAGAAGCTCTCGAAGAGCTGGGATTTGACCTTAACTGTATCGAAGATCAGGAACCGGATCCGGCACTTGGAAACGGTGGTCTGGGAAGACTGGCTGCATGCTTCCTTGATTCTCTCGCAACTTTAAATTACGCAGCATATGGCTGCGGAATCCGTTACCACTACGGAATGTTCAAACAGAAAATCCAGAACGGTTATCAGATCGAGGTACCGGATAACTGGTTAAAGAACGGCTACCCATTTGAACTGCGTCGTCCGGAATATGCCAAGGAAGTACACTTTGGTGGATATGTAAGAGTAGAGTACGATCCTGAAAAGGGCGGAAACAAATTTATCCACGAAGGATATCAGGCTGTAAAAGCCATTCCTTATGATATGCCGATCACAGGATATGACAATGATGTAGTAAACACACTTCGTATCTGGGATGCAGAGCCGATCGTAGACTTCGAGCTTGATTCCTTTGACAAAGGTGATTACAAGAAAGCAGTAGAGCAGGAGAACCTTGCCCGTAATATCGTAGAAGTTCTTTATCCGAATGACAATCATTATGCAGGTAAAGAGCTGAGACTGAAACAGCAGTACTTCTTTGTATCTGCAAGCCTCCAGGCAGCAATTGCCAAATATAAAAAGAAACATGACGATATCCATAAATTATATGAAAAAGTAACATTCCAGATGAATGATACACATCCGACTGTAGCAGTAGCAGAGTTAATGCGTATCCTCATGGACGAAGAAGGACTTGGATGGGATGAAGCATGGGAAGTAACAAGAAAATCTGTTGCTTACACAAACCATACAATTATGTCCGAAGCACTTGAGAAATGGCCGATCGAACTCTTCTCCAGACTGCTTCCGCGTGTATACCAGATTATCGAAGAGATCAACCGTCGTTTCATCCTTGAGATCCAGGCAAAATATCCGGGAAATTATGAGAAGATCAAAAAGATGGCGATCATCTATGACGGACAGGTTAAGATGGCTCACCTTGCAATCGCAGCAGGCTACTCTGTAAACGGTGTTGCACGCCTTCATACAGAGATCCTGAAGAATCAGGAATTAAAAGACTTCTATGAAATGATGCCTGAGAAATTCAACAACAAGACAAACGGTATCACTCAGAGACGTTTCCTGCTCCACGCAAATCCACTCCTTGCAGACTGGATCACAGAGCATATCGGACCGGACTGGATCACAGACCTTCCGCAGTTAAAGAAACTGGCAGTTTACGCAGATGATGAAAAAGCACTCCAGGAATTCATGAACATTAAGTTCAAGAACAAAGAGCGTCTGGCTAAATACATCCTTGAGCACAATGGCGTAGAAGTAGACCCGCACTCCATCTTCGATGTACAGGTTAAGAGACTTCACGAGTACAAACGTCAGCTCCTGAACATCCTGCATGTTATCTATCTGTACAACCAGATCAAGATGCATCCGGAAATGGAATTCTATCCAAGAACATTCATCTTCGGTGCAAAAGCATCCGCAGGTTACGCAACAGCCAAGAAGATCATCAAACTCATCAACTCCGTAGCAGACGTAGTAAACAACGACGCTTCCATCAACGGCAAGATCAAAGTTGTATTCATCGAAAACTACAGAGTATCCAACGCTGAGTGGATCTTCGCAGCAGCAGACGTTTCCGAGCAGATCTCCACAGCAAGTAAAGAAGCATCCGGTACAGGTAACATGAAGTTCATGCTCAACGGTGCTCCTACACTTGGAACAATGGACGGTGCTAACGTAGAGATCGTAGAAGAAGTTGGCGCAGAAAACGCATTCATCTTCGGTTTAAGCTCCGACGAAGTAATCAACTACGAAAACAACGGCGGATACGATCCAAACGTAATCTACAATACAGACGAAGAAATCCGTCAGGTACTGATGCAGCTCATCAACGGAACCTTCTCCAGCGATACAGAACTCTTCCGTGACCTGTACGATTCACTTCTCAACACAAAGAACACAGACAGAGCAGACCGCTACTTCATCCTCGCAGACTTCCGTTCCTATGCAGACGCACAGAAACGCGTAGAAGCAGCATACAGAGATGAAAAAGGCTGGGCTAAGAAAGCACTCCTCAACACAGCATGCAGCGGCAAGTTCACATCCGACAGAACTATCCAGGAATATGTAGATGATATCTGGCATCTGGATAAGGTTATTGTCAGAAAGAAATAATATGTTTGCTTTAACACCTTAAAGCAGATGGTAGAGAAACAGCAGAGAATGATAAAAAAAAGTTCTCTTCTGTTTTTGTGATGCTGGAAACAGGAAGATATTTTTGATAAAATAAGAAAAGATAATCAGTTTTGACAGAATGGAGGAATACAAGATGCTGAAAATATTTTTTGGGGACAATCCGGGAGACAATTATATTTTTAATCCTGATGTATTTTTCAACAACACATATGAAGATGAGTGGATCACATCAGAAACTTCCAGAAAAATGATCAAAGATATAGACGGATCAGAGGTAAAAGGTCCATGCATGATCGACAGTCCATTTCTCGGCCCGATTCCACCAGAACGCCTTTCAGGAGGAGTAAAAACTCTGATATTGATGCAAAATGATCCAGATCATATATTTAACGCATCTGCCTGCGGAAACAACTGTGCACAATGGATTTTAAAATTGGCAGAACAAAAAGACATCACAATTCGCCTGGGCTATATCATGAACTTTGGAAAACAGCCATTTGATATCTATATTGTAAACACAGGAAAAACGGTTCACTCCATGCTTGAACTGGATGACGAAATCATTGTAAACCGATTATTGAGAGGATGATAAAACATGACAGGAAAGTATGATATTGAAATATACAACAAACGAGTTCATTATCATCTTACAGTAAAGAGAAATATCACTGTCATTCAGGGAGATTCTGCAACAGGAAAAACAGAACTCCTTAGAATGATTTCTGATTATGAGAACAATGGCATATCATCAGGAATTACAAAAATATGTGAAAAACGATGTGTAGTAATAGAAAACGCTTCATGGAAAGAAAGACTTGCTACACTGCAGCAATGTATTATATTTATTGATGAAGGAGCACCATTTTTACGCAGTAAAGAATTTACCAGAATGGTAAAAGGCAGCGATAATTACTTCGTTTTGGTCACAAGGGATAGTCTGGAACATTTACCATATAGTATCGAAGAAATTTACGGCATGAGACAAGAGCGAGACAGTCAGAAATATCAAAACGCCAAAAGAATATATAATGAAACTTATCAGTTATATAATTTGCAGGCAAAAGAGGATATCCAACCAGATCTGGTAATAACAGAAGACTCTAATTCAGGATACGAATTCTATCATAAATTATTCGGAGAAACATGTTGCTCAGCAGAAGGAAAAAGCAACATACTTCCATATCTGCAGAAAAGTCAAGAAAAAGAAATCCTTGCAATTGTAGACGGAGCCGCCTTCGGTCCGGAAATGCAGCATGTAATGCAATATATAAGAGATACCAGAAATAAAATCGTATTATACGCACCGGAATCATTTGAGTATTTGTTGTTAAGAGCAAATATTATAGATAAAACTTCTGAAGTAACAGAAAAGACTTATGAACTGGCAGACAGCAGACGATATTTCAGTTGGGAAGAATTTTACACTGCCTATTTGATAGAGCAAACAAGAAACACAATATATAAATATAGTAAGAAACAACTCAAAGATACATATCTGACCTCGGGAAATTTCCGAAAGATTGTAAGCCAGCTTCCAGAACAGATCAGGATTAACTGTTAGAATCGGAAAAAAAGAGAATACTACATCATCTTGTGATAAACAGGAAAAACTCACCACATTTGTAACAAGTTATAGATTTTAAACCCGAAAAATCAAGGAAAATAAATGCTTTTGAAGTGTATGAAATTTAAAAAAATCGTAAAATTCTTGAGCATTACCCTTGACAAAAACTGGCTAAAGCACTATTATTAACCATAACAGACAGATTATGTCTAGGAATCTTTACCCAAAAAGAAATAGTTATATTAAGGAAAGGGGAACTATAATCATGACAAAGATTAAAAACACAAAGAAGGGCATGGCAAAAAAGACATTAAGTATGTCACTTGTTGTTGCAATGCTTGCTACTTCTAATGTGCCGGTATGGGCTGCTGAGTTCAGCGATGGTTCTGACGTTGCTGTAACATCTGACGCAGAAGCTTCAGTTGCTGAAACATTCTCTGATGACGTGACAGAAACTCCGGTTGTAGAAGATACTACGGACAATACTGCTGTAGCTACTGCTGCAGAAGTATCTAGCGATTCATTCAGTGTGACTCCAGAATTTACTGATGACGCAAATAATGCTATTAAAGATAATGCTGTAACATGGGGAACAACTGTTAAAGCTAAATTCAAAGTAACCGCTAAAGATAATAAAGCCATTGATTCAAATATTAAATTTCATTATGCTTGGAAAGTAAATGGAACTGCTGATTCAGCCATTGATATCGAAACACCTACAAATGAGCAGACGGTAAAACGCGCTACTGTAGCAGCTGAAGCAGGAAAGACACTTACATTGTTTGTATATGCTACAGATTCTAATGATAATAACAGAACTGTATGGTCTTACACTTCAGAAGGTATTGCTGTAAAAGCAATTGATGTATCTCAGTTATATCTTAGCGCATCTGTTAACGGAACACACACCTATAATGGAAAACCTCAGGAAATAAATACATCTGGTATTACATTAACAAAAAATGATACAACTACAGTGACTGCAAATGATAAGACAGTGACTGCAGATTTTAAAGTAGTTCAGTCTGGTGATCATACAAATGCAACTAAAAAAGCAACTGTTACTTTAGTTCCACAGGCAGATGGATATACAGGACAGATTTCTACAACATATGAAATTGAGCCAAAAACATTAGATGGTACTAACGACAAGCTCATTTCTGAACATATGGAAGCAACTTTATTAACATCTGCTTTCACTTATACCGGAAAAGTTATTCGTGTAAAAAAAGATGATATTAAACTAATTGATAAAGAGACAAAAGAAGATTTATCAAACTATATTTATGCAGATAAAGATGGATATGTATCTATTTCTGCAGGAAGCGCCAATAATTTAGCAACAAATGTTGACGATGTCGCTTATGCACGTATTAATCTGATTATCGGTACTCCGGAAACTGGTAAATTTAAAAATTACAATATTACTGCTGAAGGAGACAACCATAGAACAATCGAAACAACAAATACTTTCAAAGTAACCAGTAGAGATTTATCAGACGTTAATGTTTCTATAAAAGCCAAAACATATAACGATAAGAAGAAAGTAACCATTGACAAAAATGATATTACATTTACTGATAAAAATGGTAATACTTTAGACCTGTACAAGGATGTTGTTATTACTGTACCGGATAATGCAACAGACATTGGTAGTTACAAAGTAACAATCACTCCAAAAGAACTTAATAAAAATGTTACAGGAACAACTACTGCGGACTTCAATATTGTAGGAACTGATATTTCCGGTGGTACATTTGCAAACGAAAAAAATGGTAAACTTGACAATAAAGAATATACGGGAGAACAGATTGTCATTACAAAAGATGACTTAGGTACTCTTACAATTGGCGGAAAGGCAGTTTCCCCGACCTTATATGAATTAGTAAATGGTACTAATACGAACGTAGAAGATGGCGGTTATGTAATCGTTAAAGGTCTTGGCGATTATGCTGGAAGTGAAAAGAAAATCACATTTGCAATTAATCCTGCCGTAATTTCTGAGGTCAAAGTTACAAATGAGAAGGTTGAAAAGCTGGATACTACAGATTTCTCTGATTATAAAGATTCTATGAAACTTGTAGTAAAAGCTAAAAATGGTGCAAAACCAGCTAAAGAATTTACTCTTGTAGAAGGAAAAGATTACAAAGTTAAATACGAATGCAAAGAAGGAAATATAATTGGTAAAGATGTTACTGCGACAGTAGAAATTACAAATAAAAACTTCATTAATAAAAACGTAACACTGAGTGATACATCTACATTAACTGCAAAAACAATCAAGTCAGAAAACATTAAATTAAAAGAAACAAACTTCACTTATACCGGAAAAGCTGTTGAACCGAAATTTGATGTTGTAATTGATGGAAAAGTAATTAATCCTCAGTATTATACAGCAACTTATAGCAATAATCTGAATGCAGGAACAGCAACATTAACAGTTAAAGGCGATGGAACACATTACAGTGACGTCGAAGCAAAAATAACTTATGAAATCAAACCTGCAAATGCAGCAGACTTAAAAGCAGTTATTGGAAGTAAAGAATACACTGGTTACAGTATTGAAGTTTCTGCCAGTGATATTGACTTGACCTTAAAAGGAAATCCTATTGATGTAGCAAGCAACTTTACATTAACATCTGGAGAGAATATCCAGATTGGTGAGGGTACTGTTACATTAACACCTAAAAACGGAAACTTTACAGGTACCTTAACAGCAACATTCCAGATTTCAGGTGAAATGTTGAATGAGGGTGGAAAATTTACTTTCTATGACGAAAATGGTATAAAAGTTGCTTCTCCATCCTTTACTTATAATGGTAAAGAACATCAGTATACAAAAACTACATTTACATACTTTGATTCTAATAAAAAATTAACAGAAGGCCAGGATTATGAGATTAAATATGTAGATAATGTATATGGAAAAGAAGGAAAATACACTAGTGAATTCCCTAAAGCTCAGTATGTAGCTGTAATTGCTGTTGCCAAAGGAAAATATGCAAGCAGCAAAACTAATGATTATGGTTTAAAGATGGCATTTATACTGATGCTGAAGGCAATAAGATCACAAATGTTATGGCAGTAACATACATTAAGCTTAATCAGCTGTCTGTTGTAAAGAGCAATGTTTCTGTTTCTAACGGTGTTTATGCCGGTGGTCTGCCTGTAAAACCAGTTGTAAATGTTGTGGTAAATGGTGTTACTTTAAAAGAAGGCCAGGACTATGATTTAGATGTAAGTTCAAACACCGACGTTGCAAACGCTACTATCTCTAACAGCTTGGACGTTACTGTTAAGCCTAAAAACGGTTATACAACTTCAGCTCCAGATGATCTTAAATTCAAATGGGGAATTGATAAATTCAATCTTGCAAACGCAAATGTAACTGTAGATGGTGACAAAGTTACTGTTAAATGCGGTCGTGTTGATGTTGAAACATCTGAATATACTGTAGAAAAGAAAGACGGTAAAGTTACTGTAACAGCTAAGAAAGACAGTAAGAACTACACTGGTTCTAAGACTGTAGATGCAGCAACACAGGATCAGAAACCAGCTGCTCCAATGATCAGCAGCGTTAAAGTTGTTGGCAACAAAGCAACTGCTATCCTTTCCGGTGATTCCGAAGGTGCTGCAGGTTACGACTATGTAATCTCTACAGACCGCGACTGCATCACAAACAAAGACTACGATTCCATAAACAAGAATCAGGTTCAGACTTCTACTACATTCAAATATGTACAGCAGGGAACCTACTACGCATACTGCCACGCTTGGAAACGTGACGAGAACGGTAAGAAGGTATTCAGCGACTGGTCTAACGCATATCCATTCGTTGTATCCGCAATCACACCGGACGCTCCAGTTATCACAAACGTTAAAGTAAGCGGATCTACTATCAAAGTAACATACAAAGCAGCTGCAAACGCAACTGGTTACGATGTAGTACTGGGAACTGGCTCCAAGAAAGAAAACGGTGAGACACGTCCATACAACTATGGCGCTCACAAGAAACTGAACCTCAAAGAAGGTACAGTAACAGCAACATTCAAGAACGTACCAAAGGGAACATGGGTAGTTGGAATGCATGCATTCAACAGAACATCTGAAGACGGAAAGAAAGTCTTCAGCCCATGGTCAAACCTGAAAAAGGCTACTGTTAAATAATCCATTTGGGTAAATAATACAGATTCCTAAAAAGAAAACCCCAGTCATTTTGACTGGGGTCTTTCTTTGTCAAAACTTATCCTGCGATTGTCGAAAAATTTTCTGGTAAATAAATATCTGCTCTGATAAAATATAAGTACAAAATATGTGACAGGAGGTGACATCCATAATACGTCAAACGAATCTGGCACAAATGATAGACCTTGCCGCAGATCGTGCAAGATATGATGAATGTGCCAAGAAACTATTAACCTATAAGGCAGTCATTGCTGGATCCTCAAATCCTGTACAAAAGAATTTTCCCAATATAGTGTCAATTTTATCTGTGATAACTGCCTGAAAGAAAATATCGAAATTTCCAGTCGGGCAGTACATCAGGACCATCCTGACCGCAGTAAATTACTGGATGGAAACGAACAAATAGACTGCCTTAATTCCGAAGCAAATGCTATCAAAGACCAGACTGTATATTATGATATTCGTTTTAAGGCATATATTCCGAACACCGAAGAACCCGTACAGCTGATCATCAATTTGGAAATCCAGTTAAATGACACACCGGGGTATCCATTAGTTACAAGAGGATTTTATTATTGTGCAAGAATGATTTCCGAGCAGTATGGAACTATTTTTACTGGTGAACATTATGAAAAGCTTCAGAAAGTCTACAGTATTTGGATCTGCCCGGATCCGGCGAAAAAACGTAGAAATGGAATCTTCAGATACCATACAGTACAGGATACAGTATTGGGAAAGCCTTATGAAACTCTTGGCAGTTATGACCTTATGGAAGTTGTTATCGTAAATTTAGGTGATGCAGATAAAGAGAGTGATCTGGAGATCCTTGATCTGCTGAATACACTCTTCTCTCTTTCTACATCCTCTGAGACAAAGAAAAAACGTCTTCAGAAAGATTTTGGCATCGCCATGACAGAAGAATTTGAAAGTGAGGTGCAGGATATGTGTAATCTGGGAAAAGCACTTGTTGAACAAGGCATTGAGCAAGGTGTAGAAAAGAAAAATCTATCTCTTGCAAAAATGATGATCAAAGATAAAGAATCTCTCGATAAGATTGAAAAATATACTGGTTTTTCTGCCGATAAGTTAAAAGAGATTGCAGCATCTATCGGAACAAACCTTACTGCTTAGAATACGTCTCCTATGGCAGCTATACATAATAAGACAATAGAAAAATTTGGTACTTAAAATAGAGCTTTCAATTGTATCTCGTTGATATAGTTGAAAGCTTTTTATGTGATAACATAACGATTTCTTAATATAACTGATGATTTAAATATAAAAACCCACAAAAAACATAATTATAAATGATATATCTTATATACTCTGCAATCTCGAAAACTATTCTGGATACGAAAATTTCCATAAAAACAACCTGTCCACCACCCAAAGGGGAACTATAATCATGACAAAGATTAAAAACACGAAGAAAGGCATGGCTAAGAAAACCTTAAGTATGTCTCTCGTCGTTGCAATGCTGGCAACCTCTAATGTGCCGGTTTGGGCTGCTGAGTTCAGTGATGGTACTGACGCTTCCGTAGCTACTGAAGCAGATGCGTTCGCTGCAGAAGCTCCTGTTGTTGACGATACAGAAGACGCAGCTTCAGCATCTGTAATGGTAAATGAAGCTGATATTACTCTTAACTTATCTGCAGACAGCAAAAAAGTTGTTTGGGGAGGAGCATCTGTTATCAGTGGTACTGTAACTAAAACTGACGGATCAGAAGTAGAAGGTGGATGGCAGTATCGTTGGGTTGACGAAAAAGGTATTGCATATGCATCTTCTAACGGAAAAGTAGACGATGCAACTGATATGAGTTTAAATACAACAGCTGACATGGCTGGAAAAACATTAACCCTTTATGTTTACGATGTAGACAGCAATCAGCAGACTCTTTATGACATTAACACAGGTATTTCTGTAGCTGTAGAAAAGAGATCTTTAAATTCTGTGACTGCTACACCTGCAACCACAACAAAAGCATACAACGGTTTTGCTCAGACTATTACTGAAGCTGACGGCGTTGCACTTACTGTTCTGGATTCTGAAAATGCAAATGTAGCTGCTGATGCTTATGAAACATCTGTAACTAATGCAACTAATAATAAAGAAGAATTCAAACTTACTGTAACAGCAAAAGAAGACTCTGCTTACACAGGCAGTGCTGAACTTGTAATCGGTAACGTTACAGCAAAAGCATATGCAAAAGGAGATATCCTTGCAACAGCAACAAAAGGACAGTCCTATCAGTATACAGGTAAGGCTATTAAGATTTCCAAAGATAACATTACATTAAAAGAATCTGCTTCCAGTAATAAAGGCGCTGATGGAAAATTAAGCGGTGCTGATTTATCTGCTGCAGTTACAACTGCTCAGGTTGAATATACAAAAGTAGGTGATTACCCCGTTGTTGTATATGTTGACAAAACAAAATTAAAGAATTTTACAGATGCAGATGAATATTACACAACAAATGAGACTGTTAACGTTGCAAAACGTGACCTTTCTACAGCAGGAACAAAGATTACTGTTAACACTTTAAGTGGACAGATTCCAACAGATATTGCTGTAAGCAAATTAGCTGATTATCTGATATTTACAGGTGTAGAAGGCTCAGACCTTTCTGCAATTAAAAACTCCAGCAAAGAATATACACTTATTGTAAAAAATGCTGATGGTACAGACGCTGAACAGTTTAAAAACGGAAGTACATATACTGTTACAGTACGTGCTAAAGACGGTGGAAACTGCACAGGTGAGCAGACATTCACTGTTGTTGCTACTGCAGCTGCATTAAATGCTGTATCTGCAAAAACACAGTATACAACAGATTATACAGGCGATGCGATCAAACCTTCCAAGAGCGATTTAGGAGAACTGGTTATTCAGTATTTCAACGCACAGGGTAACCCCAAAACAGAAGATCTTGGAACAGACGGATACGAAATCACAGGATATACAAACAACGTAAATGCAACAACTGTATATGACGGAAATTACAATCCAGTAGCAAACGCTTACGTTAACATCAAGATTACAAGCGGAACATACAAAGATCAGACAGCATCTATTCCGTTCTTAATCAAACCACTGGTAGTTGAAGCTGATTATGTAACTGTACCGGATGATGTTTCTATTAATAAAGCACTTACAGAAGCAGGCGAATATAAACTTCCTGTAACAGTTGTAGCAAAAGGCAAAAAAGTAGAAAAAACTCTCACAGACAGCGATTTCACAGTTAAATATGAATATGAAAACAAAGATATCGCTAATGGCTTGTTTAACAACATCATTACAGAAGTTACTGTTACAAACACAAACTATATTTTAAAAACAACAAACGGCAAAACAAGAACTGTTACAGCAAGCGGTAAGACAGAAATCGTACCTAAGAAATTAACAGACGCTATGGTTGTTGCAACACCTTCTACTTATACTTACACAGGTGGAAAGATCCAGCCTACTTATGCAGTGCTTGACGGTGCTATTGCTCTTTACAAGAAGGGTGAAGTTAACGATAAAGATGCTGAATATGAGGAAGTAAGCATCAGCAATGCTGTAAATGTTGGTACTGGAACAATCACTGTACAGGGATACAACTACTTCTATTCAGGAAAAGCAACTGGAACATTTACAATCACAGCTGCAAACACAGCAGATGTAAAAGTATCCATCGCTGATCAGGATTACACTGGAAAACAGGTAAGACCTCGTAAATTTACAGCAACATTAAACGGAAACGATGTATCCAACCAGTTTGAAATCGTTTCTTATGGCGAAAACGTTGAAGCGGAGTCGGAACAGTTGTTCTGAAACCATTAGATGGAAACAAGAACTTCACAGGTTCTAACATCACAGCAAGCTTCAATATCGTAAAAGAAAAAGTAGAAGCTACTCTTAACGTTTATGACAGCAAAGGATTTGACGTAACAGACGCTTATACAGCAGATGTAGATAAAGATGCTGATGGAAATGTAAATGGTGTAGTTCATAACAGCCAGGTTGCATTCACATTTGACGGAAATGAGCATACTTTTGCAAAGGCATTATTAAGCAACATCAGAAAAGTTACAAATGATGGCGTAAAGACAACTGCAAAAGAAAGCGATTTCGAAATCAAATATGCAGACAATATCACAGGTAAGAAAGTAACTGCTGGAAAAGAAAACATTGGTTATATCTATGCAGTAGCTAAAGAAGGAACAGGATTTGCAGGAACTAAGACAATTGTTACTTCTGATGGAACAATTATCAACGGTGTTGTTGCTTATATCCCATTCACAATCAAATCTGTTAAATTCGTTGCTAAGAATGTAAGTGTTAAGAACGCTACATATGCAGGCGGCCTTCCAGTTAAACCAGAAGTACTGATTCAGATTGGTGGAAGCACATTAGTTGAAGGCAAAGATTATACTCTTAGATTAATCGACAAAAATGGCAACACTGTAACTCCTATCGATGTAACTGTTGGTGATATTTATGGAGTAGAAATCAAAGGTATCAACGGATACACAGAATCTGGCGTTGCAACATTCGATACAGACGATGTTGACAGTACAGCTTATTCCAGAGCAAACTTAACATGGGGCGTTGATAAGAAGAACATCAACGATTGTACTGTAACTGTAAAAGATGGCGTTACAACTGTATTAAATGGATATCTCCCAGTTCCGGCTACAGAATATACTTCTGAAAAGAACACTGACGGAACATATACAGTAAAAGCAAACAGCACATCCAAAAACTACACAGGATCCAAGACAGTAGTTGCAGACGGAAAAGCAGAAGATGAAAAACCGGATGCTCCGATGATCACTAAAGTAAATGTTACTGGAAACCAAGCAACAGTCATCCTTTCCGGTGATTCTGAAGGTGCTGCTGGTTACGATTATGTAATCTCTACAGATCGTGACTGCATCACAAATAAAGATTATACTTCTGTAAACAAGAATCAGGTTAGTACATCTACTACATTTAAGTATGTACAGCAGGAAACATATTATGCATACTGCCATGCTTGGAAACGTGATGAAAACGGTAAGAAAGTATTCAGCGACTGGTCAAATGCATATCCATTCGTTGTATCTGCAATCACACCGGATGCTCCGATCATCACAAGCGTAAATGTAAGCGGAACAACTGTAAAAGTAACATATAAAGCAGCTGCTAATGCAACAGGATACGACGTAGTACTTGGAACATCCTCCAAGAAAGAAAACGGCGAGACTCGTCCATACCACTATGGCGATCACAAGATCCTGAACCTCAAAGAAGGTACAGTAACAGCTACATTTAAGAATGTACCAAAAGGAAGCTGGACAGTAGGAATGCATGCATTCAACAGAACTTCCGAAAACGGCAGGAAAGTATTCAGCCCATGGTCCAATCTTAAAAAGATCACTGTAAAATAATCCATTTGGGTAATTTTATATAAGATTCCAACAGGCAAGACGGGGCATAATTCATGATTATGCCCCATTCTTGCAATGCAAAAGAAATATGTTTTCCAGATAATGAAGGAGAAAAAGAATATGGGATTAAAAGAACGTAGAAAAAAAATTATGGCTTTAATGCTCGCTGCTGCGTAGCAGGAACCAGCGTTGTACCTGTAGCAGCTTCTGACGTCAGCGTATTCTCTGATGGAACTGATGCCTCACCAGAAGCTTTTGATTCTGCTGATGTTGATAGTGCTAATGTAGCAGCTCAAAAAACTATATATATTAATTTCTATGATGAAGAGGCAAATACACAGGTTAAAGAAGAACCGATGCAAGTTCCTGCAGATGCCACATCTGTAAACGCAAGTTCTCTTACAGCACCAGAAGGTTATGAATTGGTATTATCTGGCGATCTTGCAATCAATGATGGTTATGTATACGCTGCTGTTCGCAAAGTAGCTACTACTAAAACTGTAAAAATCAACTACTATTCTGAAGAAGAAAAAAAAACAGATTGTAGAAGTAGAGTTCACTGTTGATAAAGATGCTACATCTGTAA
>ENA-OQBT01000700-OQBT01000700.1-human-gut-metagenome-genome-assembly--contig:-NODE-700-length-18589-cov-2.505146_pt1 | contig 18589 bp, 22 predicted proteins | sample MGYA00242749_ERZ504557 | MGnify/ENA primary metagenome ERZ504557 (study PRJEB26092, sample SAMD00036243) | human gut metagenome | host: Homo sapiens | study: EMG produced TPA metagenomics assembly of... | reverse complement strand
CTGCACACACTTCCATTCCTGCACGTTTTCCTGCCAAAATCCCATATGGAATATCTTCAAAGACCAATGCATCCTTTGGTCTGGTATCGATCATCTTTGCTGCATGCAAATAAACATCCGGTTCCGGCTTACTTCTTGGAACTTCATCGGACGTGCAGATATAATCAAATGCATCCAAAATCCCATTGGATCTTAAACAATCTTTCGCCAGCTTTCTTGAATTGCTTGTTGCGATTCCAAGTTTCATATTCCGTTTTTTTAACAACTCAATAAATTCTTTCACGCCCTCTTTTAAATGAATTTCATTGATATAGATTTCGGAAGCCATACGATTCCATGTTCCCATGATCTCTTCGATCGTAAGTGGCAACGGAAAATGTTCCTTAAAATAAACTGCTGTTTCATGAAAACTATATCCCTCTAATTTATCATTTAACCCTTGCGGAACTTCCAATCCATATTTTCCCAAAAAGCGAATATCAATCTCTCTCCAGATCCACATGGAATCAACTAATGTCCCATCAAGATCAAAGATTACTGCTTTTTTATTCTCTAACATTTATCTCCTATGCTCCTTTAGTTCTTGTAACTCTGCCTTCGTTAATCTTCGGTATTCTCCAAGCTTTAACTCTTCATCTAATTTTAATGATCCCATTGACAGTCTTTTTAAATATAACACTTCACTTCCAACAGCTTTTACCATCCGTTTTACCTGATGAAATTTCCCTTCCATGATCGTGATCAGAACCTCTGATTCTTGTACATCTGCTTTAAGGATCTGAAGTCTTGCTTGTTTTGATCTTTCGCCATTGCCAATATCCAGACCTTCTTTGAATCTGGCGATCTCATTTTCGCCAAACTGCCCTGAAACTTTTGCAAAATATACTTTATCCACATGTTTTCTTGGCGAAAGAAGTTCATGTGCCAGCATTCCATCATCCGTTAATAATAATAATCCTTCTGTATCTTTATCCAATCTTCCTACGGGGAACAATCTGTCTTTATAATCTTCATGAATCAGATCGAGTACAGTCTGATCATGATGATCCTTCGTTGCAGATACAACCCCTTGTGGTTTATGTAACATCAGATAATGGAACTGTTCAAACTGAATCAGTTTGTGGTCAAATTCTACCTGATCTTGTTCTGCATCCACCTTATATTCTGGTTTCTTGATCGCTTCTCCATTAACCACAACTTTACCCTTTTTGACAGACTCTTTTGCTTCTTTTCTTGTCATATTTAAACTGTCACACAAAAATTTGTCTAATCTGGTTTTCTTTGCCATTATAACCATCTCCAGCTGGAAGAATACTTATTCTTCAGTCGTCCTTTTTTAATCTTCGCCCATCCTAATGGAAATTCCTTTGTTCCAACCAGATGAATTCCTTCGGTATTTGTATCTACGTCTAATGTCTCACATTTTAAATATTTGACCGTATTCTCATCGTTGATGTCAAACGAAAGATATGGTTCATACTCATTGGCCGCCAACGCTACTGCAAATGACTGACTCGGTTCGAATCTTCCTTTTTTTCATCTCTCCTAGATAAAGACCTTTCCTTAGAACTCTTACCTTCTTCATCTCTGGAATATCTTCTTTTAGGTAAAACAATTTTCCTTGATGTTCTCTAACATGACTCCAGTCAATATCCATCTTACAGTTTTTGAAAAATTCTTCTGTCTCTGGTGTCAGTTTTACTTTCTTAATCTTTTCGTATTTGAATGTTGGCTGTTCTCCGTCTGCTTTCTTCAATAAGGCAAGAAAATGTCCTTCTCCTTTGATCTTATGCGGCCATAATCGAATGCATTGTTTGATGTCTTCTCTTCCTGTCAAAGTCCATTCTGGGTGTCCGTGGTCAAATCCTTCACACATCTTCATTGGCACAAGAGAAAGATCTTCATTCTTCTCTAAGAGATATTCGATCACCTGTTCATTTTCTTCGGGTGAAAATGTGCAGGTAGAATAAAGCAGCATACCACCTGGCGCTAATAGCTTGATCGCATCATCAACGATCTCTCGCTGTAATTTTGCATAAGGTTCGCTTCCTTTCTGCTGCCAGTTCTTGATCTCATTATTCCCCTTTCGAAACATTCCTTCTCCAGAACATGGAGCATCAATTAGGATCTTATTAAAAAATCCTGTCATTGATGGTACTAAATATTTGGCTTCCGTACAAAGGATCATATCATTACGGATGCCAAACATCTCGATATTACGGATCAGAGCTTTCGTTCTTGAGATACTGACATCATTCGATACCAGTAATCCTTCTCCCTTTAACTTTGCTCCAAGTTCTGTAGACTTTCCACCTGGTGCCCCACACAGATCAAGCACACGGTCTCCCGGTTCTACGGGCAGGTAGGAAGCTGGTGTCATCGCACTTGGTTCCTGTATATAATATAATCCAGCATGATAATATGGATGTTTTGATGGTTTTTCTTCCCTGTCTACATAAAATCCATTATCTGTCCAAGGCACTTTCGTCACATGAAACGGACAGATCTTCAAAAAAGTCTTCCACTGAGATCTTTAGTGTATTGACTCTGATCCCATAATATGCAGGATCATCTAAATGCTTCTCATATTCCGAAAAATCCTCGCCCAATAGACGTCTCATCTTCTCTTCAAATAATTCTGGTAATTTCATATTCTTCTTAAGAAATGCTCTGAGCACGATATCCTTCTGCAATAATATCCAACTGTTTATTAAAATGCTCTAAGCGTTCCATATCTCCTGTCTCATATATTTTATAAAATTCATCCTGAATCTTTAATACTTCATGACGATTCGCAACTTTATATAAATTCTGCATCGTATGAAGGATCTCAGATACAAGATTTGACTTCTTACGGAATGAATCCTGTGCATCCATGATCTCATCACGAACTGTTGACATCTCATGATCTAAGACATCGATCGCATCTGATGCAACTAATAATTTATCTGTCACATGCTGTGGAATATCCCCTTTATACTTATACTGTAAAGAATGTTCCACGGTTGCCCAGAAATTCATCGCAAGTGTACGGATCTGTATCTCTGCCTGTATCCGCTTCTTCCCATAAATCGTATTCACTTCATAATAGATGATCACATGATAGCTTCGATATCCGCTGTCTTTGGAATGTGAAATATAGTCTTTGTGGCTCTTGATCTCCATATCAGAACGACTCTCTATGATCTCTAATACACGATCAATGTCTTCCACAAACTGACAGATCAAACGTATTCCCGCAATATCTTCCAGTTCTTTTTCTACATCATTGACATTGATCTTCTTTCTCTGCATCTTATCCAAAATACTTGAGATAGATTTTACACGTCCATCGACTTGCTCGATCGGTGAATATCTTCCGACATTTCTGTATTCTCTTATAATATGTCGAAACTTTAACACAAGTTCATCAACTGCCAGCTCATATGGGGTGAGCATTTCTCTCCATAACTGTAATTCCATGAATTCCCTCCTGTACTTATCCACTCATTATATCATATTTTAACTTCAAAAAGAATCTTGTATTACAGGATTCTTTCCTCTTACTTCATATTTTTTATTTCATTGAAATTTCCTATGCAATAAAAATAGTCAACTCCTATCATCTTATATGAAAGCTGACTATTTTTATCTTCATTTGTATCGTATTTGTTTGCTTCTTACCATGTAAGATAAACAGAACCCCAAGTAAGTCCTCCGCCAAAACCACTTAAAACAATCTTATCTCCTCGGTTTAGCATTCCTTTTTGATTGATCTCATCTAAAAGAATCGGAATCGTTGCTGATGAAGCATTCGCACAACGGTCTATATTCATCGGGAACTTTTCAATTGGCTGCTTCAATCTTCTCGCTGCTGCTTCAATGATCCTTTTGTTAGCCTGATGTAATACAAAATATTTGATTTCTTCTTTGGAAACGCCTGCTTCATCAAGGACTTTGTTAATACTCTTTGGTACCATACGTGCTGCAAATTTGAATACTTCCTGCCCATCCATGGCAACCTGTTGCATTGGAGAATCATCCTTTACTAAGAGATTGTTTAAATGTCTTTCTTCACATGTTAAAACATCTCCTCGTGCTCCATCAGATCCTGCATCGATAAAGATTTCTCTTTCTTCATCCGCTTCCACGATCGCGCATCCTGCACCATCTCCAAATAATACACAAGTACTGCGGTCACTCCAGTCAAGAATCTTAGAAAGTGTCTCAACCCCAATGATCATCATCTTCTTACCCATTCCTGCTCTCGCATATGCAACTGCTGTATTTAATCCAAAAACGAATCCTGAACATGCTGCATTAATATCCATACAGACTGCATTGACAGCTCCGATTCCTTTCTGTACCTGACAAGCCGTACTTGGTGTTGCATAATCTCCTGATAATGTTGCAACGAAAATATGATCTAATTCTTCCGCACTGATTCCTGCATCTTCTAATGCTTTCTCTGCAGCTTTCACTGCCATCGTTGATGTTGTATCTTCAATCGAAATGTGCCTGCTGCGAATCCCTGTCCTGGATGAAATCCATTCATCACTTGTATCCATCACTTTGGAAAGGTCATCGTTGCTCACTGATTTTTCTGGAAGAAAACTTCCTGTTCCTAATATTTTTACAGACATAACTACTCCACTTATCTTAATCGCTTCTTTTTCTCTTCTTGATCTGTACTCATACTGTCAGATCAAAAACACTTTGTCTATCAAAGTATATTCTTTTTCCATCCGTTTGTCAATGTTCTTAGATAATGATACAGACAAGACCGCCATTACTTTTCATTTATGATCTTTTCCATTGTATCCTGAAGCTTTTGCTGACTCTCATCTGTCATTTTTAATGCCTTCGTCTGCATACCGTCTCCAACCAGCTGTTCTAACGTCTTTCCAAAAATATTGACATCCCACATACTTTCCCCTGCTGATTCGATCCCTGCTCAATATAGTCCATCAGATCTTTTGCCTGATATTCTTCCCCCAACGATCGGAGCGATCTCCGTTGAAATATTTGCACGGATCATGTGAATAGAAGGTGCACTTGCCTTAATTTTTACTCCGTATTTACTTCCATGTTTTACAATCTGCGGTTCTTCTAATACAATTTCTTCTTTCGTCGGTGTCACAACAACCATAATCCTCTTTGTTTTACTGCCGCCAATGCTTCTCCAACTTCTTCGTACTCTTTCTTTTTCTTTGCTAATTCTCCCATGATCTTGATAAATTCATATTCATTGCGAATCTCCATCCCTGTTGTTTCACTTAAAAATTCATAATAATATTACATCCCCAACTTTTACTGTCGATGACCACTTCCCCACTGTCCATCGCAACAGATTCTAGTTTCTGCCCCGTTATGTACTCATATTCTTTTTCTTGTTCTTCATAAATGTCTCTCATTGTTGTTTTTTCTGTGATCACATCTCTGGCCATTTGAAGTAATTCCATTTTTAATGGATGATCTTTCTTTAACATCTCTGTCCATCTTGGAACATAAAATCCAATTGATGAAATCGGAAATTCCATCAACACACTCTTTATAATTTCATAAATATCCTCTTTTTTCATCTGTTCTAAATTCATTGGTAGCACTTTTGTCTGATATTTTTCTTCCTTTTCAGCCGCTAGCTGCTTTGTGCTTTCTGAATATGGATGAATCGTATTTAATAAAACAACAAATGGCTTTTTCAATGCTTTCAGTTGTTTGATCGTTTCTTCTTCCGCTGGCTCATATTGTTTTGCTGCAATTTCCCCAAAAGAACCATCACAAGTTACAACTACACCGATCGTTGAATGTTCCGTGATCACTTTCTTTGTTCCAATTGCCGCTGCTTTCGTAAATGGTATTTCATAATCAAACCAAGGTGTTTTTACAAGCCTCTCTTCTTCTCCTTCCATGTGTCCTGTAGCGCCTTCCACCATATATCCCACACAATCGATCAGTCGGACATTTAATTCGATTCCTTCTTCCGTCTTTATTGATACTGCTTCATTTGGAACAAATTTCGGTTCTGTTGTCATGATCGTTTTACCACTTGAAGATTGTGGAAGTTCGTCATTTGCACGATTTCTGTCGTTTTCATCTTCGATATTTGGCAATACCATTAGATTCATAAAACGTTTGATAAATGTACTCTTTCCTGTTCGCACCGGACCAACAACACCAATGTAAATCTCTCCGTTTGTCCTTGCTTTCATATCCTTATATACATTAAACTGATCCATAAGTTCCTCCTTTATAGACTGATAAAGTATATGAAGACAATAAGAAAAAAAGACCAGAAATCTGCTTATTACAGTTTCTGATCTTTTTGTTTCCATATATGATCTATGTATCTTATACTCCCTGGAAGAATCTTTCTTTCACTTCATCAACCGGCATATCTTTCCCTGTAAATAATTTGAAAGATGCAACTCCCTGCCATAATAGCATTCCTTTTCCTGGAACTGTGATACATCCATGTTCTTTTGCTTCTCTTAAGAATCTTGTCTCTTCTGGATTATATACAACATCAGCTACAACTAATCCTTCATGAAACATTGTTGTATCTGAGATCACTGTTGTATCTTCTTTTGGTTTCATTCCAAGTAATGTTCCATTAACTAAAATATCTGCTGCATCAATCTTTTCACGCATTGTATCTTTCGCATCGAGATCATATAATTCTACCTGACATTCTGGTACCTTAGCTTTGATCTTCTCTACCATCTTCTGGGCTCTCTCGAAAAATGGATCTCTTGGGTTAAAGATCGTGATAGATTTTGCTCCATCTAATGCACACTGTACCTGAATCGCTGTTGCTGCTCCACCTGCTCCAAAGATTACGATATCTTTTCCTTCAACGCCGATTCCATGATCTTTTAAGTTTGCAACAAAACCTTCACCATCTGTGATATGTCCGTATAATTTTCCGTCTCTGTTTACAATTGTGTTAACGGCACCGATCAATTCTGCTGCTGGTGATAATTCATCCATATTCTGAGCTGCTGCTGTTTTATTTGGCATTGTAACATTACATCCCTGAATATTTAACAGACGCATGGATTTTACGAATTCTGGCACTTCCTCTTCTTTAATATCAAAGGCAAGATACGCTCCATCGACTCCACATGCCTGAAAACCGTAATTCTGCATTGCTGGTGATGCGGAATGTGAAACCGGTGAACCAATCAATCCGAATAATTTTGTTGTTCCTGAAATTCTTGCTTCCACGTTTGTAATTCTCCTTCGTTTCTTTATATATTTCAAAAGACAGATGTTTTATCTTCCTTCGATAATTTCCTGGATCAGATCTCTCTCATCCATATGATGTTTCACACCTTTGATCTCCTGATAGTCTTCATGCCCTTTTCCGGCAAGAATAACAATATCTCCTGCTCCAGCATGTTCCATACAATATTTGATCGCCTCTTTACGATCTGGGATCGTAACATATTCTCCATCTGCTTTGTGAACCCCGATCAAAATATCGTTGATGATATCCATTGGTTCTTCATTTCTTGGATTATCAGATGTTACAACGGTAAGATCTGCAAGTTTTGAAGATACTTCTCCCATCTCATAACGTCTTGCTTTTGCACGGTTTCCACCGCATCCAAATAAGCAGTAGATCTTCTTAGGGTTATATTTACGGATCGTTGTTAAAAGACTTTCAAGACTCATAGCATTATGTGCATAGTCGATCATTAATGTGTAATCTCCTGGAGTCTTGATGATCTCCAAACGTCCTTTGACCTGAATTGTATTCAATGCTGATAATACATCTTCTTTGACAATTCCCATATGGCGGCAAAGAGAGATTGCTGCCAAGGAATTATAAACTGTAAAGTCTCCTGGGATATCTACATGTACGTTATATTCCTGTTTTCCTTTGAGATCGTAAGCAACTCCAAGGTATCCAGGTTCCTGAATTCTTGTAATATTTTCTGCATAAACATCGTTTGTATCCTTCATTCCATATGTTTCGATCGCACATGTATGATCTTTGATGATTCTTTCTACATAGTCATCATCTCCATTGACAATTCCTTGTTTACACTGCTTAAATAACAGACTCTTACAATGAATATAGTCGTCCATATCTTTATGTTCATTTTCCCCAATATGTCTTCTGCAAGGTTTGTAAAAATTCCATAATCAAATTCAAATCCACTTGTTCTATGAAGCATCAATGCCTGAGAAGATACTTCCATAACAACATTTTTCAATCCTGCGTCCGCCATCTTACGGAAAGATTCCTGTACGATATAAGATTCTGGTGTTGTATTGACGGATGGAATTCTCTCATCTCCGATGATTGTCTCAATCGTTCCGATCAATCCTGTTTTCTGTCCTGCATGTTCTAGGACTGCACGGATCATATATGTTGTTGTTGTCTTTCCTTTGGTTCCTGTGATACCGATCGTTGTCAGCTCTTCTGCTGGATATCCAAAGTATGCTGCTGACATCTCGGCTAAAGCAAGTCTTGTATTATCAAACTTGATCACTGTCAGATTTTCTGGTACTTCTACATCTTTTTCTACTACGACTGCTGCCGCTCCAAGTTCAGCAGCCTGTGCTACAAATTTATGACCATCAAAGGCTGCTCCGCTGATACATACAAATACACTGCCTTTTTCAATCTTTCTTGAATCATATACTAATGTAGAAATCTCTACATCTTCACTTCCTTGCACGAGGGTATATTCTGAACGTTCTAATAATTCTTTTAATATCATGTTCTATCTCCAATAATTCTTCTATCTTTGTACTCTTAATCGTCAATTCCTGTAAGATCGATCTCGCCATCAAACACTGTTGTTGCTGGTCCTGTCATAAAGATCGTATCTTTTTCTTCATCATATTCGATCTGAAGATCTCCACCTAAAAGATGTACCAAGACTTTCTTTCCTGTTTTCTTATTCAGATAAGATGCATAAGCACTTGCACAGGCTCCTGTACCGCATGCAAGAGTTTCTCCTGCGCCTCTCTCCCATACTCGCATCTTGATCGTTTTATCATCAACAAGTTCAATAAATTCTGTATTCACACGATCTGGGAACATTGGGTGATTCTCAAACTTTGGTCCGATCTTCTCAATGTCGATATCTGCAACAGAATCTACAAATACAACTCCATGTGGATTTCCCATAGAAATACATGTGATATTATATTCTTTTCCATCAACGATCACTGGCTGATCGATCACTTCATCAAGATCATCATAGATTGCAGGAATCTGTGAAGCTTTTGTGATTGGTGCTTCCATATCAACTTTCACCCATGTCACTTTGCCGTCTTCAACTGTAAGGTCTAATTCTTTAATTCCGCCTTTTGTCTCGATCGTGATCGTTGTTTTATCTGTCAGTCCATAATCATAGACATATTTTGCAATACAGCGGACACCATTTCCGCACATGGCTCCTTCTGAACCATCAGAGTTATACATGGCCATTCTAAAATCAGCTTTATCTGATGGACAGATACAGATCATTCCATCAGAACCAATTCCAAAATGCCGGTCACTGATAAATTTTGCCACTTTATTTGGGTTATTGATCTTTTCTTCTAAACAGTTTACATATACGTAGTCATTGCCACAACCGTGCATCTTTGTAAATTTCATGTATAATCAACTCCTTTTTATTATTTTACGAATAAACAGTTTTATTTTACCACATCAACGTGTTAATTGTATAGATACAATCTTTGAATTTATATTTTAAAAACCAAATACTAGTATTACAAAACAAATGAGGAACATGCCTTATCACCATTGATAAAGAATATTCCTCATAATATTTTTTATGAACTCTTATGCCTGTTCTAACAGTTTTTCAATTCCTGCTTTCTTTACACATACACAAAACAGATCCATTGCCTGCTGTAACTCTTCTACTGTTGGGTAAGAAGGTGCCAGTCTGATATTGCTGTCTTTTGGATCATTCTTATATGGATATGTAGCTCCTGCTCCAGTTAATGTAACCCCTGCTTCTTTGGCAAGTTCTACAACTCTCTTTGCACATCCTGGAAGAACATCTACAGATACAAAATATCCACCTTTTGGATTCTCCCATGTGATCAATCCGCTTCCTTTTAACTCTTTCTCTAACGTATTAAGAACTGTCTCGAATTTAGGTTTTAAACAATCTGCTAAGATCTGCATATGTTTTCTGACTCCGTCTGCATTCTTAAAGAACTGCACATGGCGAAGCTGATTGATCTTGTCATATCCGATCGTCTGGGCTGTCATCACTTTCTTGATCTCTGCAATATTATCATCGCTTGATGCAATGATAGATACTCCTGCACCTGGGAATGTGATCTTGGATGTTGAGAAGAAATAATATGCTCTGTTATCATTTCCTGCTTCTTTACATGCATCTAAGATATTCTTAACTTTTACATCTTCAAAGATTGGATGTACTCCATATGCATTATCCCAGAAGATTCTGAAATCTTTGGCTGCTGTCTTCATAGAAGCTAAACGATCAACCGTTTCATCACTATAGCAGATTCCCTGTGGATTGGAATATTTTGGCACACACCAGATTCCTTTGATACTTTCATCTTCCGCAACCAGTTTCTCTACCTGATCCATATCTGGACCTTCAGATGTCATATCGACTGTGATCAGTTCAAATCCTAAAGTTTCTGTAACTGAAAAATGTCTGTCATATCCAGGAGCTGGACATAAGAATTTTACTTTCTCTAACTGTCCCCAAGGCTTCTCACCTGCTGTTCCAAATACAACCAGTCTCATCATCTGATCAAACATCAGATTCAGACTCGCATTTCCTCCAACAATGATATTCTTTGCTGGAATATCTAATAAATCGCTGAATATTTCTTTCATCTCTGGAAGTCCATCAAGAACTCCGTAATTACGCACATCCAGACCATCTTTTGCATGATAATCTGTCATTGTCTCAAGCATGCCATTTGCATGATCGATCTGATCTGGTGCTGGTTTTCCTCTTGCCATGTTTAGTGAAAGATGAAGATCTTTAAATTCCTGATACTTTTTGTTCACTTCCACTTCCTGTGCCTGTAACTCTTCTTTTGACATTTCCCTAAATGATTCCATTGTTGTCTTCCTTCCTTCATGTTTTTATGTTTTGTATATATTTATGTTTTTATATATCCTGATTAATTCCATTCAAGATTTGTATGTTCTTGTTTTCTCTCACGAAGGAGTAAGTTTGAAACTTCTTCTTTTGGATCCGCATTCTCAAATAACACTCTGTTCACTGCTTCCACAATTGGTACAGCTACATTGCATTTCTTTGCAAGTCCAAGGGCTGCTTTTGCTGAATATACCCCTTCTACAACCATTTTTACTTCTTTCATAGCTTCCTCTGCAGTCATACCTTTTCCCATTAAGTATCCTGCTTTACGATTTCGACTATGTACGCTTGTACATGTAACGATCAGATCTCCAACTCCTGTAAGGCCTGAAAATGTCTCTGGTTTTCCACCAAGTGCTTCTCCAAGACGTGTCAGTTCTGCGATTCCTCTTGTCATTAATGCTGCTTTTGTATTATCTCCATATCCAAGGCCATCAACCGTTCCTGCTGCTAATGCAATAACGTTCTTTAATGCTCCTCCAAGCTCAATTCCAACAATGTCAGAACTTGTGTATACACGGAATACTTTATTCATAAATACATCCTGAAGCATTTCCGCTGTCTCTTTATTCTTTGCACCAACTACAACCGTTGTAGGAATTCCTCTTCCTACTTCTTCTGCATGACTAGGCCCTGATAATACGCAAACTTCTGCATTTGGAATCTCTTCTTCAATGATATCTGATAATGTCTTATATGTAACATCTTCGATACCTTTTGCAACGTTAACAATGATCTGTCCGTCTTTTATAAATGGGGACATCTGTTTTGCAACCATACGAACAACAGGTGAAGGAACTGCCATAACAACAACATCTTCATCTGTTAAAGCTGTTTTAAGATCTGCCTCGATCATAATATTATCTGGCAATTTTACTCCAGGTAATTTCTCTACCTGCTCTCTCTTTGTGGAAAGCATCTCTATTTCATGCGGATCATGTGTCCACAATGTCACTTCATGTCCATTATTTGCTAATAATACCGCAAGGGCACTTCCCCAGCTTCCTGCACCGATAACGCTAACTTTCTTCATCTGTTTAAGTTCCTCCTAACGTTTTACTTTCTGACCTAATTTATTCTCAGTACCATTCATCAAACGCCCAATATTCGCACGATGGCGCCAGATTGCCATGGTGTAAATATACATCCAACAATAACTAATTTCCAATCATGTGGATTGTTAAAATACAAAATAAATGGAATGATCAGCACCATGCAGATCGATCCTAACGATACATACTTAGAAATAGCCGTAATGATCAAAAATACTGCTGCACAGACCAACCCAAGCTGCCAGTGAAATGCAAAAATAACTCCCCCAGTTGTCGCTATTCCCTTTCCACCTTTAAACCCAAGATAAAACGGGAAATTATGTCCCAGTACTACTGCAAATCCTGTCAAAAGCCAAAGATAAGCTTCTCCTTCTACATGAAAAGCCGGCATGATCACATATCTCGCAAGATTCACCGCCACAAGTCCTTTGACGGCATCTCCAAGAAATGTAATGATCGCTGCTGTCTTTCCCAAAGTTCTTAATGTATTCGTTGTCCCGGAATTTCCACTTCCGTAATCTCTGATATCGATCTTATTTACTCGTCCGACAATATATCCTGTCTGAATACACCCAAACAGGTATCCGACGATCATACACACAACAATACAAACTGCCATTATCTTTCCTTCCTTTCCCTCGCAATAATATGAATTGGTGTTCCTCTGAATCCAAATGTATTACGGATCTGGTTCTCAAGATATCTTGTATATGAAAAATGCATTAACTGACGATCATTGATAAACACAACAAATGTTGGCGGTTTTACAGAAACCTGTGTAATATAGTAAAGTTTTAATCTCTTTCCTTTGTCTGATGGTGGCTGTTTCATCGCTACCGCCTCTGTAAGGATCTCGTTTAAGACTCCTGTCTGTACACGTAATGCATGATTCTCGATCACCATATCAAGAACATCAAAAATCTTAGGAAGTCTCTGTCCTGTCTTAGCAGAGATGAAAACAAGTTCTGCATATGACATATAAGATAAGACTTCTCTAACCTGGTTTGTAAACTTGTAGATTGTCTTATCGTTCTTCTCGATGAGATCCCATTTGTTAACCGCAATGATCATACCTTTTCCACGTTCGTGGGCAATTCCTGCGATCTTGGCATCCTGTTCTGTGATTCCTTCTTCCGCATCAATGACTAAGATTGCCACATCACAACGTTCTACTGCTGCAACCGTACGGATCACACTGTAACGTTCGATATCTTCTTTGACTCTGGCTTTCTTTCGAAGTCCGGCTGTATCGATGAATACATATTCTTTTCCATTACGTTTGACCGTTGTATCAATCGCATCTCTTGTTGTTCCTGCAATATCAGAAACGATCAGACGGTCTTCTCCCAATAATTTATTGATCAATGAAGATTTTCCTGCATTTGGCTTTCCGATGATTGCAACTCTTGGTCTTTCATCTTCTTTCTCATCTGCATCCTGTGGATTGCAGTGAACAAGAACTTCATCTAACAGATCACCAAATCCAATCTTGGAATTCGCTGAAACTGGAAATGGTGTTCCAAGCCCCAGATTGTAAAATTCATAAGTATCCAAAACGAATTTTTCGTAATTATCTACTTTATTGACTGCTAACACAATTGGTTTCCCTGATCGTCTTAACATATCTGCCACCTGATAATCTGCATCGACAAGCCCCTGTCTTACGTCTGTAAGGAAGATGATCACATCTGCTGTCTCCATTGCGATCTCTGCCTGTCCTCTCATGTGGCTTAATAATAGATCACCACTGTCTGGTTCAATACCACCTGTATCAATCAATGTAAACTGATAGTTTAACCATGTCACATCTGCATAGATACGGTCTCTTGTAACTCCTGGTGTATCTTTAACAATTGAAATTTTTTCTCCTGCCAGTGCATTAAACAATGTAGACTTTCCTACATTCGGTCTTCCTACAATGGCAATGATCGGCTTACTCATAATCTATATACCTCTCTAAATGTTTCAAAACCTGTACTGTTTCTTAGTATACCTTATCTTATGAAATTCGTCCAGTGTGAAGAATTTCACAAGATATATTCTTTTTATTTACCTTTTTATAACACAATAAATGCTGCCAGATTACCACGTTTCCCATGACTTGCTCTATGCGAAAACAGTAGATCAGGATTACAACATGTGCAGATATCTGTAATATCAAGATTTTCTGGACGGATTCCTGCTTCTGTCAAAATAATTTCATTTGCTTTCCAGAGATCAAGCTGGTATTTTCCATTCCCTTTATCATCCAAAAATTCTTTTGCATCATGTCCTGTCAGTTCTTTTTTAAACTCATCTGCAACATCTTCACTAACCTCGTAGCAACTTCGGCAGATTGATGGTCCAATGGCTGCGATGATATTTTCCTTTTTACTTCCATATTCATTTTCTAAAAATTGTACCATCTTGCACCGATTCTTCCAACAGTGCCTCTCCATCCTGAATGTGCTAAAGCTGCAGCCTTTTCTACCGGATCATAAAAAAACAAAGGCACACAATCTGCATATCCTGTATAAAGCGGAATCCCCTGCTCATTTGTAGCAAGACCATCCATATCTTTCATAACTTTTCCACAATCTTCTTTCGTTACCTTATGGATTCTCGTCTCATGAATCTGATTTGAAAATACCAGCTTTGTATGATCGAATCCGATCGCTTCTGAGATTCTTCTGAAATTTTCATCCACAGCTTCTTTTTTATCTCCACGGTTATAGCTTAAATTCAACGTGGAAAACATTCCTTCGCTGACTCCACCCATACGTGTTGAAAATCCATGTCTGACTCCTGCCTGATCCAATTTTTTAAATGTCAGATATGGAACAGACCCCTCATGTAATATCGTAGACTGATTATCGTTTGATTTTTTAAAATGCATGTTTTATCACCCTGATCTTCTTTCCTAAAATCTCCACTACATCAAAACGGATCGGCTGTTCAAAAGATAGATGATTCTTCTTTAAATAAATCATTGCACTCTTTCGGATCTTCTGCTGTTTTCTTTGGTCTACAGCTTGTGCCGGATATCCCTTTTTGTCATCTTTTCTGTATTTTACTTCCACAAATACCAATGTCTGATCTTCTTTTGCTATAATATCAATCTCTCCGACTTTTGTATAAAAGTTTTGTTCAAGGACGTCATATCCTTGCTGTTTCAGAAACCAACAGGCAATCGCTTCTGCTTTTGCCCCTGTCTCCCTGTTATTTTTCTTCATATTATATATACTTTTTTGTTTTTTATATGTATTTCTTTACAAATGTTCTTCTATGGATATCACAGATTCCCTGCTTTTTGATTCCTTCAATATGTGCTTTGGTTCCATATCCTTTATTTTTTGCAAAGTCATATCCCGGATAAATTGTATCATATTCTTTCATCATACGGTCCCTTGTAACTTTCGCAACAATACTTGCCGCTGCGATCGATGCGCTTTTTGCATCTCCTTTGATGATCGGAACCTGTTCGATCTCAACGTCTGGAATTGTTACCGCATCATTCAATAAAAGATCTGGTTTTATCGAAAGCTTTGAAATTGCCTGCTGCATTGCCTTATAAGTTGCCTGCAGGATATTGATCTCATCGATCACTTCTTCTGAAGACATTCCAATACCGATTGCAACTGCTTTCTCATAAATCTCATCATATAAAAGCTCCCTTTTCTTCTCTGAAAGCTTTTTGGAATCATTCAGATATAAAATATCACAGTCTTTTGGCAAAATCACTGCAGCCGCAACAACAGGTCCTGCAAATGGTCCTCTTCCAACTTCATCAATTCCACAAATCGCCTGATGATCTCCATATTCTCTTTCAAAAGAAAACATCTCATACATTCTTTCTTTCTCAAGCCTTAATTTTTCTAACTTCCTGGCTTCTCGTTCTTCTTTCTTTGTCATAAGTCTTAAAACCCTTCCTATGGCCGGATCACACCTGCATTCTTCCATGGATAAAACCGGAAAATGATCCTCCCTGTGATCTTTGACCTCTTTACTGGACCAACCTCTTTGTATCTGCTGTCATTACTATTATCTCTGTTATCTCCTAAAACAAAATATTCATCTGATGAAAGATGAAACTTTCCTTTTAATTCACATGAATCTGTCGTATGATCTTTAGAATAATCTTTTACTTCTTTGTCGTTTACATAGACTTTTCCTTTTGTGATCTTTACCGTTTCTCCTGGAAGTGCGATCACTCGCTTTACAAAAAACTGATCGCCACCTTCTGGTCCTGGAAATACAATAATCTCATATCGTTTAGGATCCCGAAAACGATATGTTAACTTATCTAACAACACTTGATCATGATCATGCAAGTGCGGTTCCATCGAATGCCCACTTACTTTCGTCCGTTCACCAACACACGTAATAAGAACAAATGCAAATGCAAACGCGATCAATATGGTACACAGTAACCTTAGAATACTCTTAAACATTCTTATATCTGCCCCTCAAAAGGCATTTATGCCTCTTTTGTCCCTTCTTCTGGTGTTTCCAGAGAAATTTTTCCTAATTTCCCATTTCGGAATTCCTCTAATACGATCTTTGATGCTTTTTCGTAATCTAATTCATTTCCTTTCATCTTACAATTACGATTTAGCGCAATCTGTTCTAAGATTTTCACTTTATCTTCATTTTCATCTACTTGATAGCGATCAGCAAGAATTCCCTGATAATGATTTTTTAAATACTCGATCAGTTCGATCGCCATTTCATCCTGATTGAGGATTTCATCTCTGATCGATCCGATCAATGCCAGACGAAGCCCAACCTGCTGGTCTTCAAATTTAGGCCATAAAATTCCAGGGGTATCTAATAATTCAATATTCTTATTTAATTTGATCCACTGTTTTCCTTTTGTAACTCCTGGTTTATTTCCTGTTTTTGTACAGGCTTTTCCAACCAGACTGTTGATAAATGTTGATTTTCCAACGTTTGGGATTCCTGCGATCATTGCTCTGATCGGACGGTTTTTAATCCCACGTTTTCTATCTCTCTCAAGTTTTTCCTTGCAGGCATCCATCACGATCGCCTGTGTACCTTTGACACCTTTTCCTGATCTTGCATTTGTTCTTGCTACATAGAATCCTTTTTCTTTAAAATATTCTTCCCACTGTGCAGTCACACGTTCATCTGCCATATCTGTCTTATTTAACAAGATCAATCGTGACTTGTTCGCTGCCAACTGGTCAATATCCGGATTTCTGCTGCTTAGTGGAATTCTTGCATCCACAAGTTCGATCATAATATCGATCAGTTTCATGTTTTCCTTGCATCATACTGTTTTGCTTTGGTCATATGACCCGGGTACCACTGAAAATCCATTCTTTATTTCTCCTTCCCTCTGTTTACCACGGCCAGTATTTGATACCGACCTTTCCAATGATATTTGTTCTTTTGATATTTCCAACACTCGCACTTCTGGAATCTTCACTATTATTATAGTTATCTCCCACAACAAAGTACTGCTTACTCTTTAATGAATCTCATCTGCTGCTAATCCTGCAGATAAAATCTTCTGACTTGAAAATTGCTTTTGTTTTCTTTCCGTTTACATAGATTCTGCCGTTTTTGATCTGAACCTTTTCTCCCGGAAGACCTATCACTCGTTTTACATAGTAATTTCCATTCTTGTCATCTGATTTAAATATGACCACATCATACCTACTTGGTCCCTTGATCTGATAGATCAGGCGATTCACCAGATGTTTTTCACCTCTTTCAATCGTTGGTGACATAGAATCACCTTGAATCGTAAAACTGAAACACACAAATCTTACTAACAAAAATGCCAGTAACACAACTCCGACAAATTTTAAGACATACTGAATCACGATTTCCCTTTGCTGACGCTGTTTCTTGCGCATCTGATAGGTTAACTGTGTATCCTTTCCTCATAGAAGAACTCCTTTCCTCTTCGTATAGAAAGATTCGTAAAATTCCTGTATACTAAAACAGGGATAAGCTATACAGCCTATCCCTCTCTTTTGACAATCTTTGTCTGATTATACTCTTTCTTTTACTTTTGCTGCTTTACCAACACGATCACGTAAGTAGTATAATTTAGCACGTCTTACTTTACCACGTCTTACTACTTCAATCTTTTCGATGATTGGAGAATGTACTGGCCATGTTTTTTCAACACCAACACCACTTGCCTGTTTTCTTACAGTAAATGTTTCGCGTGCTCCACCATTCTGTCTTTTGATGACTGTTCCTTCGAAAACCTGAATTCTTTCACGGTTTCCTTCTTTTACTTTCGCGTGAACTCTTACAGTGTCTCCTGTTTTGAATTCAGCAACTTCTCTTAACTGTGCATCTTCGATGCTTTTAATAATATCCTGTGCGCTCATTGTTGTTCCTCCTTGAACGTTTTTAGATGTTCTTAATACCAAATGTAACAGAGGACCATCCATATTTATAACAACTTGAACATATTATCAT
>ENA-OQBT01000699-OQBT01000699.1-human-gut-metagenome-genome-assembly--contig:-NODE-699-length-18605-cov-2.654129_pt1 | contig 18605 bp, 24 predicted proteins | sample MGYA00242749_ERZ504557 | MGnify/ENA primary metagenome ERZ504557 (study PRJEB26092, sample SAMD00036243) | human gut metagenome | host: Homo sapiens | study: EMG produced TPA metagenomics assembly of... | reverse complement strand
GATAGGAGCTTTGACAGCTCCCACAAAACTGAATCTCTGACATTTCTTCTATAAACTGTCCACGTTGAAATAGTATTGATTGTCTTCCTGTCCGATATAAAGTGCCTGATAAGAGGAGGCAATAATATTCATCGCAATATTCTGATTGTCCACCAGAAAGATATACTCCTTTGCAGTACCTTCCGGCTCCGTTTCCATATAATGCCTAAAAAAATTCTTGTTCATATTCATCACTTCCCTTCAAAGCAAATAAAAAAAGCGCAAGCCACTTTCTATGACTCACGCCTTTCTTTGCATTTATTCATTTTCAATGCTTGTTATACTCTATTTGCTACGCACTGCGTAGCCTTTTAGCTCTTTTCTTTAAACATAAATCAGTTCCTTCAGAATAATTTCTTCCGCAATTGCTCTGTGCTGATTGGCAGCTCTTACCCATGCCATCTGATCTTTCTCCTTATCCGGCAATGGAGCTTTTTCTTCCAACTGTCTCAGGATAATTTCTTCCCGTTCTCTGGCAGCCTTATCCACTTCCAGAAGATGCTCTCCGATTGTATCCTGCAAAAGCATTACCTGATACAAAGAATTCCTATGATTCTTCAAATAGTCTCTGCGTAAAAATCCATATTTACCAAGCTTTTCCATCTGCTCACCGGATTTGTAGGTGAGATTTGGAATCAGATATCCATTTACATTTGTATAAGTCAATTTTGTCATAATTTTTTCCATCCTTTCTTATTTCGCCATTGTCATATTCTGTTTTGCCCAGTTTTTCAGCAACTTTTCTATCAGCTCCATCTGCTGTGCCGGAGTATAATCTGCCGGGAAATATTTCCCGACAAGTTCCAAAGGTATCTTAATCTGTTCTTTCTGATTTGGCTTTGTCTCCTGTAAAATCTCATAAATTTTATCCATATCAAGACAGTTCTGCTGGCTCATCCGCTTTAAGCGATTTGCCTGTGAAATATTTGGAATACTTTGTTCCAGTTCCATGACAGCATGAAGTTCATACTGTTCTTCCTCTGTCAGAAATGATAATTCCACTGCCGAACGTATGGCAAGCACTTCCCTGTCAACCATCTCCAATATCTTCGGTATCAGATTCGTCAGTCGGATATATCGTTTGATCTGCGTCACACTTTCTCCGACCATCCTCGCAAGCTGTTCATTGCTCCGCTTGCATCCGGTATCATCATTTTTCTTTATTTTCACTTTGCCAAGTTCCTGTATTTCGGCTTCCAACTTTGATACATTGACAAGTTCTGCACCACACTTCGGTTCCACTGGGTCCGAAATCCCAATATCCGCTCTGCCCTGATGCTTCATTGCTTCCACCTCATCTTATAAGCAAACGCTTTCTCGCTTGGCAATATCTTCTCTCTTTGAAGATTACTGTCTACCATCGCTATGACCGACTGGTCATCATCCAGTTCCCGGATAATCGCCGGAACTTCCGTAAGACCTGCCCAGCGTGCAGCCTCTTTTCTTCTGTGTCCGGATATGATTTCGTAATCGTTGCCATGAGGATTTTTCCGCACTAATAACGGTACTAACACTCCTTCTTTTTCAATGCTGTTTCTTAGTTCAAACAATTCCTGATTTCTTTCCACCTTGAATGGATGTCCCTCAAAGCTATGAAGTTCATCCAAACTCATCAGTACAATGCCTGCACCCGGCTCGTTGCTCTTTAATGAACACATTTCTTTTTTCCTTGCCATTTTTTATCTGCTCCTTTGATTCTGGATAGAAGAAAAGGACACTCATCTTTCAGAAACTCTGAAAACAAGCGTCCTTTCGGTTCTTTTCTATGCTATTGAATAAAAAATGTTAATTTCATCCGAATGTGTTTCCTCATACCAGATGCAATACTACCGACACTTCAATGCCGTTCATAATCTGCTTTTTCTTGCCCTGTTTGCCTGTGGGTGTGAAACTCATATACCTCGCAAAGTGCCTAAAACTAAGGATTTCTACGAATTCACCCGATGTAGACAACACACGACTTCCACATGGCAAGTCATCGGAAACTGGTCCACGCCTCTTACCTTTTTCACCTCATACCCCAGCTCCTGAAGAATCTTCAGATCCCTTGCCAGTGTCGCAGAATCGCACGAGACATACACAATCCGATCCGGCTGCATATCGGCCATGGTGCGGAGCAGATTTTCCTCGCATCCTTTCCGCGGCGGATCGACTACAATCACATCGGCATGCGCATGTTCGCCTGGATGTTCTTTGGCATATTTTTCGTAATATTCCGGCAGTACTTCCTCGGATTTTCCGACAAAAAACTCTGCATTTTCGATTCCATTGATTTTCGCATTGTTTTTCGCATCTGCGATGGCCTCCGGCACGATCTCCACGCCGTAAACTTTTTTCGCCTTCTGCGCCAGAAAAAGTGAAATCGTTCCGATACCGCAGTACAGATCCCAGACAGTCTCTTCTCCGGTAAGACCAGCATATTCCAGCGCAAGGCTGTACAGTTTTTCTGTCTGCACGGGATTTACCTGATAGAAGGAAAGCGGAGAAATCTGGTATTTTACCTTTCCGATATAATCGGTAATAAATTCCTGTCCCCACAGACAGCGAATCTCTTTCCCCATGATAACATTGGTCCGCTCACGGTTTACGCTGAGTGTAATGCTCGTCATGCCTTCCAGTTCCGTCAGTGATTGGATGAGTTTTTTCTCTGCCGGCAGTTTCTTTCCGTTCACAACGAGACAGACCATGATTTCTTTCGTTGTAAATCCAAACCGGATCAGCACATGGCGCACCAGACCTTTGCCGGTCTCCTCCTGGTATGCCGAAACGCTGTTTTCTTCCATCCACGCGAGAATGCGGTTCAAAATCTCTTCGTTCTGCTCTACGCCAAGATAGCAGTTCCGGTTTTCCATGATCTGATGCGTTCTTCCCGCATAAAATCCGGTAATCAGTTTTCCCGTTTTTATCCTGTCCGATCGGGAACTGTGCTTTGTTTCGATACCGGAACGGAGACTCCATCCCCACAATCGGCTCCATCGGAATTTCCGTCATCCCACCGATCCGCTGGAGGTTCTGGGCAATTTTCTTTTCTTTAAAGCGGAGCTGCTCTGCATAATCAAGCATCTGTAACTGACAGCCGCCGCATGGACGGGCCACAGGCATATCGGCTCTACGCGGTGCGGGGACGGTTCGATCAGACGCATCAGCCGTGCGTAGCCGTAATTTTTCTTTGCTTTTATCACTTTTACTTCGGCAAGATCTCCGATAACCGTGTCCTTGACAAAGAGGGTATAGCCTCGCATTTGCCTATACCCTCTCCGTCGTGTCCCATATCTTCAATTTTCACCGTCAGTACATCATTTTTCTGATAGCTCATGAAAAGTCTCCTGTTCTGCGGATGTTGGACTCAAAGAACCGGTTGTAGCCAATCCACTCATTGCCTGCCGGCGCTGCATCAAACAGCTCGGTCAGAGTCTCCATTTTGGCATCGGCATTATCAGCCAGGTTCAGCGCTACCGCTTCTACCATTGCCGGCTTTTTCGGGGAACCGTATTCCAGCTCACCGTGGTGTGCCAGAATGCAGTGTTTTAACTGATTTTCCAGCTCCATCGGAAAACCTTCTATTTTCTGTGCAGCATCGTGTACCATCTCCGCACCGATCATAATGTGGCCGAGAAGCTGTCCATCATCCGTGTAATCGTTCTGCGGGAATAAAGAGAGTTCTTTCGTCTTTCCGATGTCATGCAGAATCGCTGCCGTAATCAGCAGATCACGGTTTAAGATCCCGTACGATTTCGCCATAAAATCACAGAAACGGGTGACACTTAACGTATGCTCCAGCAGTCCGCCGACAAAGCCGTGGTGAACACTTTTTGCCGCAGAGCTCATGCGGAACCGTTTTACCGTCTCCTGGTCCTGGATAAAATAGTACGTCAGGATTGCGGAAAGATACTGGTTTTTCACCGTTCCAATCCAGGAAAGCAGTTCCTGATACATCGTGTCGATGTCGTAACGGCTGGTCGGCAGATAGTCTGCCGGGTTGTACTCGCCCTCTCCTGCCTTTCTTGCACGCTTGATCGAAACCTGAAGCGCGCCGTTGAATACGGTGATATCGCCGCTGATGTCGACGTAGTCAAGTGCTTCGAATTCGTCGATTCCCATCGAATTCGGATCCCAGATTTTTGCATCGATCGTACCGGTGCGGTCCTGTAAGATCACGTTTTCATACTGTTTTCCGTTTTTCGTAACGGCTGACTGTTTATGTTTGCAGAGATAGACACCGGACATGCGGTTTCCTTCCCGGAGTTCGTTAATATACTTCATAAAAATAAATCCTCTTTTTCTAAAATAAATGCGGACACAGCGTTCCGTTTTTGTTTTCCTTGTTTCTTTACATGCCTTACCAATTCTACCAGATTTTTATACAGAATGCACGTATTTTTTCACAGCGGTTCGGAAACCGTCCGAAAAGAAAAAGCTTTCGGAAACCACGCCGGTCAAGGCCGGCTTTTTGGCTTCCGAAAGCCTCTGTTTTCAGACTTCTCCAAGCGTCACATCAAACGTCATCTCCGCGTATCCTTCGGCGCCTTTCCGCATCGCCGTCACGGTAACCACTTCTCCTGCGCTGTGTTTTCCCAGCTGCTCATGGTACTGTTTGATCGTTTCCACCTTCTGTTCCCCGAGCTTTACAATCACATCATACTCTTTCATGCCCGCCATCATCGCCGGCGAATCGTCTGTGACGCTGCTGATCAGAACGCCTTTTGGAATCCCTGTTTTGTCGGAAAGCTCTTCTGTGACATCCTGCCCGCGGATGCCGATATAAGCGCGGCTCACATTGTTGGAGAGATTTTCAATCAGCTTTTTGATCTGCGAAATTGCAATGCCCGTCACCACGTTGTTTCCCTTGGCACTGTAGCTCTGCGCGATAATACCGACGATTTCGCCGTCCAGATTTACCAGAATACCGCTGCCGTCCGTACTGCCGAGGATGTCAGTTGTCAGCAGATTGTACTCATTGTCCAGCGCTGAGATCTTATTCGTAACCGAAGTCACCACGCCGTACGCAATCGAATCACTGTAGCCAACCGGGCTTCCGACGGCACAACCGGATCACCCTGGCTTACGAGATACGAACTGCCAAGCGGCGCAATTTCAAGGCCGTCCCGTGTTTCCTCATCCAGCTTCGACTTGTCCACCTTCACAATCGTAAAACCGGTGCTCGGATCATGGCGCTGGTATGTGGCATCTACCATCGTCTCATCCCAGAACGTAACCTGAATCCGCTCCACATTTTCCACAATGCGGTATTCCGTCAGGATGAAAAGATCCTGTCCGTTGTCTGCAACGATCAGTCCGGAAATCTGCTGCTGGTTTTCATAGTTCTGGTTAAAATAGTCCATCTGATTGGTAATGCCGATGACGGTCACCAGCGCTCGTTTTGGTTTTTCCGTTACTTCCAGCATATCCTGGTAGAGCACTTCATAATTTCTGAGACTGTTGTCCTTTGCCTCCGCATCCGTTTCACCATCGACTGTGGAAGCCTCACTGCTCTCCTCCCCCGTCTCCGTTCCCTCTGCCGCTTCGTTTCCATCCGTGCTCTCGGAAATCGTGCTTTCTGCGACACTTTCATCCAAAACACTGCCATCCGCTGTGGAACTGCTGATTTCCGAGCCGGAACACTGCTGTCCACCGGCGCATTCTCCGAAGATGCTGTCATCGTCTCATCCATCTCCTGTCCGCTGTTCGGATCCTCGTCGCCCGGAATATCCACTTTGGCCGGCGGCTCCTCTTTTGTAATTGCACCGGCAATCTTTGGCTCTGTCACAGCAAAGACCGCGGCCGCAACCAGACCGCCAAGTGCTGCAAGAACCAGCCATCCGGCAATCAACAATACGATCTTTTTCCAGTCAGGCGGCTGCTTTTTGATGCTCTCTTTCATGAATTTGTAAGGTTTTGGATCATTTTCCATACATTTCTTTCTCCATACATTCGTATTCCATTCCGAACTGCTCTGCGCATACGCGCTCCCACAATTTTCATATATATAAGAAACTTTACCAGATAGATATGAACATTTTATGAAGACTGTTACATTTTTTTCTCATTTCTCCAAGATCCCGCATTTTCTCGTTCTTGGGGTTTCTTTCTTTTCCTTTTTAAGGTATAATTGGGGGAGTGGAAAAACCTGTGACCCACATTCCACCTGCGCTCTGTGCTTTCCCGTACAGACGCCAGATCAGATCCGGGCGGTATGTGATAAAAAATACCGCATTATCTGTAAACGATGATGAATTATTAATACGAAAAGGTAAGTATCATGAATCAGAAAGCATTAAAAACGCTCGAATACGACAAAATTATCGAACAGCTGGCTTCGTATGCCAGTTCTCCGCTGGGCCGGAAGAAATGTCTGGAACTCGTTCCTTCCTCTTCCCTTTCCCAGATTACACGGATGCAGCACGAAACACACGACGCGCTCACCCGGCTCTTTAAAAAAGGCCACATTTCCTTTGGTGATGCCAAAGATATCCGCGGCGCATTAAAGCGTCTCGAAATCGGCAGCTCCATGAACATCACGGAGCTTCTGCAGACCGCCGCACTTCTGGAAAACACGGCACGCGTCAAAGCGTACGGCCGCCGCGAAAATGCGGACCAGACGCCGGACAGCCTCGAAGATCTCTTCGAAACACTGGAGCCTCTGACGCTGCTTTCCACGGAAATCCGCCGCTGTATTCTCTCCGAGGATGAAATCAGCGATGATGCAAGCCCGAATCTACGCCGTATCCGTCGTTCCATCAAATCGTGTGAGGAAAAAATCCACAGCCAGTTAATCTCGCTCGTCAACGGTTCCTACCGCACGTATCTGCAGGATGCCGTCATCACGATGCGCGACGGCCGCTACTGTATCCCGATCAAATCCGAGTACAAAGGCCAGGTTCCTGGCATGGTACATGACCAGTCCTCGACCGGTTCCACCTTCTTTGTCGAGCCGATGGCCGTTGTCAAACTGAACAACGATATCCGTGAGCTGGAAATTGAAGAAGCAAAAGAAATCGAGGTCATCCTCTCTACGTTGAGTGCCCAGGCAGACCTGCACCGCGATGAGATCCGTTACGACCTCGAAAACATGGTAGAGCTTGACTTCATCTTCGCGCGCGCCGCTCTTGCAATGGAGCAGAACGCCAATGAGCCGATCTTCAACACCGAAGGTAAAATCCACCTGCGCAAGGCACGCCACCCGCTGATCAATGCGAAAAAAGTCGTTCCGATTGATCTGTCGCTCGGCGAAGATTTCGACCTTCTGATCGTCACAGGACCGAATACCGGCGGTAAAACGGTTTCCTTAAAGACGGTCGGACTCTTAACACTGATGGGCCAGTCCGGACTTCACATTCCGGCACTCGACCGCTCCTCCCTTTCCGTTTTCGACGAGGTTTACGCCGATATCGGTGATGAGCAGAGCATCGAGCAGTCGTTGAGTACCTTCTCCTCCCACATGACGAATGTGGTTTCCTTCCTCGACAAGGCAGACCGCAATTCCCTCGTCCTGTTCGATGAGCTCGGCGCCGGTACCGACCCGACAGAGGCGCGGCGCTTGCCATCGCGATCCTCTCTACGCTCCACGAGCGCGGCATCCGCACCATGGCAACGACACACTACAGTGAACTGAAAATCTATGCCTTATCCACACCGGGCGTGGAGAATGCCTGCTGTGAATTCGATGTCGAGACTTTAAGCCCGACATACCGCCTGCTCGTCGGCGTTCCTGGAAAGAGTAATGCGTTTGCGATTTCCAGCAAACTCGGCCTGCCGGACTACATCATCAACAAGGCAAAAGACGAAATCAGCGAGCAGGATGAATCGTTTGAAGACGTTCTGACCACTCTCGAGCAGAACCGGATCACGCTGGAACGCGAAAAAGAAGAGCTTGCCCGCACCCGCGCGGAAGTCGAATCCCTGAAGCAGAGCCTTGCCAAGAATCAGGAACAGATCGACGCAAGAAAAGAAAAGATGATCTCCGATGCAACCGAGGAGGCACAGAGAATTCTCCGCGAGGCGAAGGAATACGCCGACCAGACGATGCGCGATTTCCAGAAATTTGGAAAAGAGAATGTTTCCGTCCGCGAAATGGAGCAGAAACGTACCGCTCTGCGTGAAAAAATGAACAAGCTCGATAAGAAAAAGGCGAAGGAAGTGCCGAAGCGCACCGGAAATCTCCGCCCGCAGGATCTTCATCTCGGCGATGCCGTCAAAGTCTTAAGCATGAATCTCAAAGGTACTGTCAGCACCCGCCCGGATTCGAAGGGAAATCTCTTCGTCCAGATGGGTATCATGCGGACCAAAGTGCATATCTCCGACCTTGTGCTGATCGACGAGGCTGTCATCACCGGCCCGTCCATCTCCTGCACAAGCAGCGGAAAATCGAAGCTTTCCAAGGCTGCCACGATTTCTACCGAGATCAATCTGCTCGGAAAAACGGTGGATGAAGCGGTTGCCGAACTCGACAAATATCTCGATGACGCTTATCTCTCCCATCTGCGAGTGTCCGCGTTGTCCACGGAAAAGGAACGGGCGCACTGCGGAAAGGCATTCACAATTATCTGCGCCGCCAGAAACACGTAGCGGACTTCCATTTAGCGGAATTTGGCGAGGGCGATGCCGGCGTTACGATTGTTACGTTTAAGAAATAAAAACTCAGGAAAATATGGGACGGAACGCATACTGTATGCGGTTCCGTCCTGTCCCCAGTGAAGGAGAATCTTTTATGGCTTTCCAAACAGAAAATTCTGATCGTCGATGACGATAACAATATCGCAGACTGATTTCTCTCTATCTGACCAAGGAATGCTATGACACAAAAATTGTAAACGATGGAGAAGAGGCTGTCCGGGAGTTTCACTCCTTCCAGCCGAACCTGATTCTGCTCGACCTGATGCTGCCCGGCATGGACGGCTACCAGGTCTGCCGCGAAATCCGGCACGATTCCGATGTTCCGATCATCATGCTCTCGGCAAAGGGCGAGGTGTTCGACAAAGTCCTCGGCCTGGAACTCGGCGCGGATGACTACATCATCAAACCATTTGATTCCAAGGAGCTCGTTGCCCGTGTGAAAGCAGTGCTGCGGAGATTTCAGCCATCACGCACGATCCCGGTGTCCGCGACCGCAGGAAAATGTGTCGAGTACCCGGATCTTATCATCAACCAGACGAACTATTCCGTCATTTACCAGGCCGCACCGTCGATATGCCGCCGAAGGAACTGGAGCTTCTCTACTTCCTTGCTTCCTCACCAAACCAGGTCTTTACGCGAGAACAGCTCCTCGACCATATCTGGGGCTATGAGTACATCGGCGATACCCGCACGGTAGACGTTCATATCAAACGTCTCCGCGAAAAAATCAAGGACCATTCCTCCTGGGCCATCACGACGGTCTGGGGCATCGGTTACAAGTTTGAGGTTAAAAAATAATGCGACGCACGCTTTACCGGAAATTAATTCTCATTTATGTCATTCTCGCCATTGCCGGCTTTACGCTGATCTCAACGGTCGGCTCCCGCATGGTGGAGGACAGTCTGGTCTCCAGCGCGAGCACCAGTCTGTACCGGGAGGCCACGCAGATCGCTTCCAAACAGGGCGACCTTTATTACCACAGTGAGCGTTCCCTGACGGATCTTTACAATTCGCTCAGTGCACTGGCTTCCTATCACAATTCCCAGATCTGGCTCATCAGCGCAGACGGGGAAATTCTGCTGAACACGGCAGCTGCACTCGATGAGGAAAACCCGGAGATCATCGACGGTTTTGATCCAGTTGCGCTCGGCAGCGAGTATTACAGCACGGGAACGTTTTTCGGCTATTTCGAAGACAAAATGCTGAGCGTCATGGTTCCCGTCACCTCCGATTTCCGGATCAATGGCTATGTCGCATCCACCTTCCGCTGCAGGACGTCTATCAGCAGAGGGAAAGTCTGCTGGCACGGATTGATTTTCTGTTCCTGCTCGTGTTCGGACTCTCGTTTGTGATTCTGATCTTTTTCTCCCTCGTCGTGTACCGGCCGCTGAAAAAGATCATCAACGGTGCAAAGGAGTATGCCTCCGGCAACCTGACCCACAAAATTGATGTTAAATCTCACGATGAGATGGGGTATCTCGCTTCCACGCTGAACTACATGTCCGGCGAGCTGAACAAGACCGGCGAATACCAGCGGAAATTTGTGGCGAACGTCTCTCACGACTTCCGCTCACCGCTGACCTCGATCAAAGGCTATGTGGAGGCAATCCTCGACGGAACGATTCCGCCGGAAATGCAGGAAAAATATCTGAAAATCGTTCTGTTTGAGACAGAACGGCTGCACAAGCTGACGCAGAGCCTGCTGACGCTGAACGACATCGACGATAAAGGGAATATGCTCGATCTGACCTCGTTTGACATCAACGCCGTCATCAAGGATACCGCCGCTTCGTTTGAGGGAACCTGCACAAAAAAACGGATTTCCATTTCACTGATCCTCGCATCGCGCACCTTATACGTCTGCGCCGATATGGGAAAAATCCAGCAGGTGCTGTACAATCTCATTGATAATGCAATCAAATTCAGCAACAACGATTCCACCATCACAGTTGAGACAACGGAGAAGCACGGTAAAGTCTTCGTCTCCGTCAAGGACACCGGCTGCGGCATTCCAAAGGCAAGCATCACGAAAATCTGGGAGCGCTTCTACAAGCTCGACGCCTCCCGCGGCAAGGACCGCAAAGGAACGGGACTTGGGCTTTCAATCGTCAAAGAGATCATCACTGCGCATAACCAGAATATCAATGTCATCAGTACAGAGGGCGTTGGTACCGAATTTATCTTTACACTCGCCAAAGGCGAAGCACCAAAATAAGCCCCTCCGCCGAGGGGCTTTTTTGCCAGACATATCAAACTAACTCTGGAGGTAATTTTCACTATGAACCCAAACACCATTGATTCCATCATCAAACAGCTCATTGCATCCCACACCACCATTTCCACCATGGAAAGCTGCACTTCCGGCCTGATCGCCTCCCTGATCACCGACACCGAAGCGCCTCCGCCATTTTCCCCGGCGGCTACGTCACGTATCTGAACGAAACCAAAGTCCTCGTCGGCGTCGACCCTTCCGTCATCGAAATCCACGGCGTCTACTCCCCCGAATGCGCCGAAGCCATGGCCCGCACAGTACAAGAAAACCTGCACACCGCCATCGCCATCGGAATCACCGGCACAACCGGAAATCTCGACCCCAACAACGCTGACAGTGTACAGGGCGTCGTCTACTTCTGTATTTTATACAAAGCCCAAGCCCACACCTTCACCTTCCAGACCAACGTCTCCGGCATGACCCGCCACGAAATCAAACAGCTTTACGCCGAGCAGGTCTTCGCCGAATTGGAAATGATCTTAACTTCTTCCTTATAAAAAGAATGCAGCTCCGTCTACGATCACCAGAGTCCCGTCCGTCTACCCTCCACTCATGCGTCCGCAAATGCCCCGCGACGCTGCATATGGTCAAAGTTATTCTGCCGCAGTGCCTCGTACAGTACGATCGCCACGGAATTTGAAAGGTTCAGCGACCGAATATCATTAATCATCGGAATCCGCACCGCCGTCTCCTGATTATCGTACAGAATATCCTCTGGAATCCCCGCGCTTTCCTTTCCGAACATGATAAAGCAGTCCTCTTCATACTGCACATCCACATACGTCTGCGGCCCCTTCGTCGTCGCATAGTAAATCTTCGCCCCCGGATTTTTCTCCAGAAAATCCTCGTAACTCTCATACACTGTCACATCCAGCTTCGACCAGTAATCCAGCCCCGCGCGCTGACCGCCTTGTCCCGAAATATCAAACCCCAGCGGCTTAATCAGATGCAGCCTCGTCCCCGTCGCCACACACGTCCGTCCGATATTACCTGTATTTGCTGGAATCTCCGGCTCATGAAGAACAATATTCAAATGTGCCATTTTTACCAATCACTCCTGTCGTATATTTAAGCCTTATCTGCCAACCCGGTACATCTCATCCATCTGCGGCTTATCCAGATACCTGACCTCTTCCCCGTTCCGGAGAATCCTCTCCTTCCCGGATGTCGTCCGCCCAATCACCGCCGATGGAATCCCTTCGAGTGCCATTTTCTGCACCAGCCCCTCGCCGTCCGCCGCCGCAACCAGCAGCGCCCCCGTCGAAAGCATCTGATACGGATTCACCCCGAAAAATTCACAGATCTCCACCGTCTCCTGCTGGATCGGAATCCTCTTCAGCGCCACATCAAGCCCGATACCCGCGCCGTCCGCCATCTCCCAGAGCGCCCCGAAAATCCCGCCCTCCGAGAGATCCTGCATCGCAGCCGCACCGTGCTCGATCGCAATCTCCGCCTCACGGCAGACAGAGTAATCCTCCGAAAAATCCGCCCGCCCCATGGATAAATCCCCGGAGAAAATCTCGTCAGAAGCTCATCCCTTCTTGTCTTTGCCAGATAAGACACCGCGCCAAGCGCAATCCCCTTCGTCACGACAAGATCCAAATCCGCTGTCACACACGACGGATCAAACAGCCCCGCACGCGTTGTCCCGCCTGCCGCCGTCACGGTAAGCACCGGATACAAAACCCCGTCCGTCACCTCCGTATGCCCGCCGATCACCGCAGTTCCATACCGCACACACGCACCGTCAACCGCCCGCATCAGCTCCTTTAAATCCTTTTCTTCCATCGCCTCCGGCAGCATCAGCGACACCAGCACTCCTTTTGCCGATGCCCCCGCCGCGGCCACACTGTTGCACACCCTGCAGACCGCGAGGCACCGCGTCCTCCGGATCCTTCACCAGCACCGGCGCACACGAAAACACCTGCGTCTCCTTTTCTCCTGCAAATGCCGATACCCCACGTCCGACCGCCGGCCCTGCTGCGTCCTCTCTTTTCTGCCCCAGCATCTTAAACACCGAGCGCACCAGCACGCTCTGCTGTAATTTACCCTTTCGCATCCCTTGTCCTCCTCGAACTTCCTGTTTCAAACGAAAAAGCAGACGTCATGTTCTTACGCAACAAAACAGCAAGTGTTTCACTGCTAAGTGAACAGTAACCAGAAAACGCCTAGTCCTCATCGTCCTCCGTTTTCTCTGTATCGCTGCTGTCTTCCTTCTTCTCCGAAGAACTCGATGACGAACTGCTCTGGCTGTATTTCGCTGCAACTTCCTTTGCTTTTGCAAGATCATTTGCCGCAATCGCCGCCTGCATTTCCGCACGCGCCGCTGCATTGTCCGTCTTTGTTCCCACGGTATAGACATCCGATGTCATGCGGTAAGTGCTGGAATTCACCTGCTCCTTCGTCTCATTTCCATTGTCATTCACAATCTTCCACAGCCGCGCCGTCGAACCCTGATAGCCGTACGATGTCTGTTCAATTGTTCCAAACGATGCATTCGCATCTTCCGTCAGGCTCGGCGTCGGATCCTCCGTGTTTGTCGTCTCACTCTCATAGCGGACCGTGCGGTTCGGATCTCTCGTCTCATGGCCGTAGATGGCAAAATGCAGGGTGCTTCCGTCCGCGCTCGCCTCAATATAAATCGGCGCATCCGTATTGTTGATGAATTTCAGGTCTTTCAATCCCTCTGCAATCGCCGCATCCATCGACGGATCCACATAGTGGACAATCATGGAATGGCTGTACCGCTCCGTCACCTCAAGCTCTGCTTTTAAGACAGCAACATAGAGCGTTGTGGAAACCTGGCAGATACCGCCGCCGTACGAATCGACGACCTTGCCCATCTCATACGATGCTGCCAGTGCATAACCATTTTCCGCATCAAACGGCACAACGACCGCCTCTACAGAAAATTCCTCGCCCGGCTGTACCAGCGTTCCGTTAATCTTCTCTGCGCCGACTGCGACATTCTGTTTTCTGCCGCTCGTACCGTTGCCATACTCCGTCGTACCCTCGCCGAGCAGATCTTTGACAAGTGCAAGCTGCTCCGGATTACCGCCTGCCGGTGTTTCTTCTGTTACCAGTTCTACGCCGCCGATGCCGCCCCGCCAGCTTGTCGTCAGGTAATTGACAACCTTCGCCGTGGACTCGTCCACGTTGACGCTGCATCCGGTCTGGCCCGGATTGACGATAAATTCGCCGTCTTCGCGGGTCAGCGTTGCATCTGTTGCCTCGCGGTTCAGCACGGCCGTGTTGTTTTCTACCGCCTGGCGCGCTGCCTCGCCATCGACTGTATATTTTAGGGAAAACGTCACCGTCTCTCCATTTTTGAGCCGGTTCTGTGTCAGGAACCGCTTCAGTACATTGCCTTCCTGCCCGATTGTGACGGCTTCTCTTGCCACCTCCGGGTTGGCGCAGGAAAGTCCGAGATCCCCTGCTGTCACCTGTGCATTCTGCTCTCCGGCAGACAGATTGATAACCGAGGGTTTTAACTGTTCAATTTTGTCGTTTACTGCCTGTGTGATCTGCTCTTCGGTCATACCGCTGACGGAAATGTCTTCTACATAGATTCCGTCCAGCGCTGTCCGGTCATCCGCTTTGACTGGTTCTGCCAGAAAGCAGAATGCGAATGCGATAAGCATCACCAGCAGGCCTCTCATTTTTCTGCTGTTTTTCATACTGTGCCTCTTCTTGATCCGTTTCCCATTTCAATCTGTCTTTTACAGAATCTCTTTACACCAGCCATAAAAGTGCTGGAAGAACCATACCAAGCACCATAACCACTGCAAGAATCAATGCCAGCATCTTTGCTGCATTTCTCTTCTTTGCCAGCGGATCTTTCTTCTTTTTCTGTGCCTCTGTCGGGGCTTTTCGATTGACTTTATTACTCATCGTTCCATCCTTTCTTTTTCTCTTCTATTTTTTCTCAGTTCTCTGTCGTTTTTCCATTCTTCCATGTGCCAGAATAATCTGATCGATCATGCGGGATGCACGGCTTTTTGTGAGTGCTCCCCACTCCGGTTCGAGATCCAGCTCATGGTACCGAATCAGATCCGCCAGATATTTTTTCTGTGCCTCCGTCGCCGGAACCTCACGTTTCATTTTGGCCTTCAGAGCGCTGCGGCAAACCATTCCGGGTGATCTTCCGAAAATCCTTCTTCCAGTTTTCGGAACAGTGCCAGCGTTTCCAGCACATCGTCCATTGCACGGTGTGCGTGTTCCCGCGGGATCTGATAGTAGCCGCAGAGTGCTTCAAGGCTTCTGCTCTCCAGATCCGGGAGGGCTTTCCGTGCAATTTTCAACGTATCCCACGCTTCTTTTTCAAAGTCCAGACGGGCATTTATCGCTGCCTGCTTGATGAAGCTGTAATCGAACAGAATATTGTGCCCCAGAAGCGGCAGGCCGCCGCAGAAATCCAGAAAGCCGCGGACAGCAGTCTCCACATCGGGCGCATTCGCAATCATCTCATCCCGGATTCCGGTGAGTTCCGTGATCCGCTCCGGCACTTTTCTGCCCGGATTGACGAAAGTCTCATACGATGCCGTGACCTCTCCGCCCTGCACTTTTACTGCACCGATCTCCAGAATCTGGTCTTCCTTTACAGAAAGACCCGTTGTCTCAAGATCGAGCACTACAAAATCTTGTATTTTCATCTTTTATTACCTTTTCTAGTATCTCATGTTCTTTTGAAATGTCAAGCGTAAAAAAGCTCACTGCAGTCGATCATCTCCGCATTTCCCGTCAGCGGATCGCGCTTCTGATAATCAAACAGGAGTACCGTACGCGCCTTTTCCCCGTTTCCGAGCACATCGTAATCAAAAACTTCCACATGCGTCATGCGCTGCAGCTGCTTCCAATCGTATGTCGTATACGATGGCAGAAGCGTTCTCGTTTCGGCTTCTTTCTGATAAAAGTCACGCGACTCGTTTTTCCATTCGGACGGATCTTTTGCAAAGCGCGGCCGTGTCTTCATATTTTCACGCGCATACAGATCGAGCACCATCATCTGACGGAAGAATGCTTCGTCCTGCTGTTTTTCGTCCTGCAAAAACCCGAGCAGAATTTCATACCGCTGAATCCGGTTATGTGCCGCCTCACTGTAGCCCTTTGCCCGGTAGAAATCGCCGAGCTCCTGGAAGAAATCGAACGGGTTCTCATACAGACGCTCGATCATCGGCAGTGTGTGGACGAACTGGCCGCTGTTGTAGTAGACTTCCACCATCTCCTCCACGTCTTTGAGCTTCAGCACATCGTCATACGGCAGCCATTTCGTGTACAGTACCTCATATGGTTCGCGCTCCTGATAATGACAGTCATATTCCTCGGTATGCTCATACATGAAAGAACCGCGCAGCACTTTCAAAAATCCCAGCTGTAACTGCTGCGGACGCAGTGCATAGACATCCGCAAACGAACGGCGGAAACTGTCATAATCCTCATACGGCAGGCCCGCGATCAGGTCGAGATGCTGATGGATGTTTCTTCCCTTCGCAATCCGGTTTACAATCTCTGTGACTCTTCCAAAATCCATCTTCCGGTGGATCGCCTTGATCGTCTGCGGATTCGTAGACTGAACGCCGATCTCAAGCTGTACCAGCCCCGGGCGCAGGTATTTAAGAGTTCCAGTTCCTCCTCAGTCATCAGATCAGCGGCAATCTCAAAGTGGAAATTCGTCACGCCGTTGTCATGCTCCGCAATGAATTTCCAGATCGCCATTGCATGGTCTTTCTTGCAGTTGAACGTACGGTCCACAAATTTGACCTGCGGTACTTTCTGTTCCAGGAAAAAGGCGAGTTCCTTTTTGACCAGATCCAGATTTCGGAACCGAAGCCGCTTATCAATAGAAGAAAGACAGTAACTGCATGAAAACGGGCAACCGCGGCTTGACTCATAATAAATGATGCGGTTCTCGAATTTTTTCAGATTCGCATACGGAAAATCCACCTCGGACAGATCCATGACCGGACGCCACGGGTTGCTTTTGATGGCTCCTTCTGCATCACGGTATGTAATGCCGTGGATCTCTTCAAGCGTTTTCCCCTCCGTGCCGTTCTCCTGATTCTGGTAATACACTGCCAGTTCACGGAAGGTAATTTCGCCCTCACCCTTCATGATTCCGTCAAGGAACGGATACTGCTCCAGCATCTCCTCCGCGTGGTACGACACCTCCGGCCCGCCAAGCCAGATCTTCGTTTCCGGGCTGATTTTGTGATATTCTGTAATCAAATCTTCCACAATAGATATGTTCCAGATATAACACGACACACAGACGACATCCGCATGCGCCAGAAACAGACTCCGCAGCATGGAATCTTTTGACTGGTTGATCGTAAACTCACGGATCTCCGGGAACACACCGGCTTTCTCCGCGCTCGCCTGCAGCGTGTAAACTGCGAGATTGGAATGAATATATTTTGCGTTGACCGCAGTCAGAATCATTTTCATACTATTTTTACCATTTCTCCTTTGTTCCTCTCTGTACTCTCGGAGCCTTTCTGTGCTTGATTTTGAGAGATGATTTTTGCAGAAAGATTCCGAGAGTACATCTCTTTGCATACCCTTTATACTACCACATTCTCGAACGAAAATACACCGCCATTCCTCCAAAAGCACAATTTTTTTCGCGATTTTCGATAAAACAGTTGCAATTTTCGCGAATCCATGTTATATTAACAGAGGTTTCCAACAGGAAATCAAAATGCCCAGATAGCTCAGTTGGTAGAGCAGAGGACTGAAAATCCTCGTGTCGCTGGTTCGATTCCGGCTCTGGGCATTTTTTTGCTGCACAAAAGCAGGATTCACAATTTTTTGCCACAGCAAAATCCGGCAGAATCTCCTGTCTCCTATCGCAAAAACTCTGCACCGCATCCCCGGAAATTCCCGGATGGATACGGTACAGAGTTTTTTTCGTCGCATAACTGCCCAAGAAAACATTTCGTTTTTACAGATTTTTGATTACCTCCCATGCTTCATCATCAAATTTTCTATCTCTGAAATAGTACTGTTTATCTTCTTCGGTAATCTTCCGAATGACTTTACACGGATTTCCTGCTGCAATCGACCAGTCCGGAATGTCCTTTGTTACAACACTTCCGCCGCCGATAACAACGTTATCTCCGATATGTACACCTGGTAAAATAACGGTATTTCCGCCAATCCAGACATTATCTCCGATGGTAACTTCAATGCCGTATTCATACGCACTGTTTCTTGCCGCCGGATGCACCGGATGACCTGCAGTATAGATGGCAACGTTCGGCGCCATCTGGCAGTTGTCTCCGATTTTTACCTTTGCCACATCGAGAATGGTGCAGTTATAATTTGCAAAGAAATTTTTTCCAACCTCAATATGAAAGCCATAGTCACAGTAAAATGGCGGATTGACAAATGCACCCTCGGATTTTCCAAACAGTTCTTTTACAATGGCTGCGATTCCGTCAAAATCCGAACGGTCGATGGTGTTCAGTTTCTGCGTCAGTCTTCTCGCATTCATCTGCTGCTCCATGACCTCTGCATCGGAAATGTACGGTAACTGTCTGTCTCTTCTCTCTACGTTTTTCATTATTATATCCATTCCTTTCGCTTCGCTCAGGCACAAAACGTTATGAAAATGTTTCCCTGAGCTCATTTTTTCTTTATAATTCTTCTTGTAGGAACTCGGTATACTACAAATCACGGAGAG
>ENA-OQBT01000698-OQBT01000698.1-human-gut-metagenome-genome-assembly--contig:-NODE-698-length-18606-cov-5.631636_pt1 | contig 18606 bp, 18 predicted proteins | sample MGYA00242749_ERZ504557 | MGnify/ENA primary metagenome ERZ504557 (study PRJEB26092, sample SAMD00036243) | human gut metagenome | host: Homo sapiens | study: EMG produced TPA metagenomics assembly of... | reverse complement strand
TTATTTTAGTTACCTTATAAAGGTTGAAAAAAGCACTTTGCTGTGATACAAATCTTGAAGAATTAGAAAAATAAGTGATAGACACAATATAAAGATAAGAAGGGAGATGTATGAAAGCATTTCTGATATTAGAAGATGGCCATGTGTTCAAAGGTACAAGCATTGGTTCAACGAGAGACGTTATCAGCGAAATCGTCTTTAATACTTCCATGACCGGTTATCTGGAAGTAATGACCGACCCTTCCTATGCAGGACAGGCAGTATGTATGACTTATCCCCTCATTGGGAATTACGGAATCTGTTATGATGACCAGGAGTCATCAAAGCCATGGGTGGACGGCTTTATTGTCCGCGAATTATCCCGTGTCCCAAGTAATTTCAGAAGCGTGGACACGATTCAGCATTTCTTAACAAAGCATGATATTCCAGGTATTGCCGGAATTGATACCAGAGCCTTAACGAAGATCCTTCGTGAGAAAGGTACCATGAACGGTATGATCACCGTCAATGAAAATTATGATTTAGATACAATTATCCCCCAGTTAAAAGCATATACAACAGGTAAGGTAGTAGAGAAGGTAACATGCCGCGAGAAAGAGATTTTAAAAGGCGACGGTCCGAAAGTAGCACTTCTTGACTTGGGAGCAAAGAGAAACATTGCACGTTCCCTGAATGAAAGAGGATGTGAGGTTACAATTTATCCGGCCCTGACACCTGCGGAAGAGATTCTGGAGGCAAATCCGGATGGCATTATGTTAAGTAACGGCCCTGGAGATCCAAAGGAATGTACTTCTATTATAAAGGAAATAAAAAAATTATACGATTCTGAAGTTCCGATCTTCGCAATCTGTCTTGGACATCAGCTTATGGCTCTTGCAACAGGTGGAGATACCCATAAGATGAAATACGGACACAGAGGCGGAAATCATCCGGTCAAAGACCTTGCAACAGGACGTGTTTACATTTCTTCCCAGAACCATGGCTATGTAGTAGATGCTGAGGGACTTGAAGAGAAAAACATTGCAAAACCTGCATTCGTTAACGTCAATGACGGCACAAACGAAGGTATGGCATACGAAGGAAAGAATATCTTTACTGTACAGTTCCATCCTGAAGCATGCCCGGGACCGCAGGATTCCAGTTACCTGTTTGACAGATTTATGGATATGATGGGAGGAAATAAATAATGCCAAGAAATAAAGACATTAAAAAAGTACTTGTAATTGGTTCCGGCCCGATTATCATCGGCCAGGCAGCAGAGTTTGACTATGCAGGAACACAGGCATGCCGTTCCCTGAAAGAAGAAGGCATTGAGGTTGTTCTTCTTAACTCCAACCCTGCAACCATCATGACAGATAAAGATATCGCTGACAGAGTTTATATCGAGCCTCTGACAGTAGAAGTAGTAGAACAGCTTATCCTGAAAGAGAAACCGGACAGCGTCCTTCCTACACTGGGCGGCCAGGCGGGATTAAACCTTGCTATGGAGCTGGATGAGAAAGGTTTCCTTAAAGAACACAATATCAGACTGATCGGTACAACTGCCCAGACAATCAAGAAAGCGGAGGACCGTCAGGAATTTAAAGATACTATGGAGAAGATCGGTGAGCCGATCGCAGCATCCAAGGTTGTTACAACAGTAGAAGATGGTCTTGCATTTACAAACACCATTGGTTATCCGGTAGTTCTCCGTCCTGCTTACACACTCGGTGGAAGCGGCGGCGGTATCGCCCATAATGAATATGAACTTCGTGAAATCCTGGAGAATGGTCTTCGTCTTTCACGTGTAGGTGAAGTTCTGGTAGAGCGCTGCATCGCAGGATGGAAAGAGATTGAATATGAAGTAATGCGTGACAGCGCAGGAAACTGCATCACAGTCTGCAACATGGAGAACATTGATCCGGTTGGTGTCCACACAGGTGACTCTATCGTAGTTGCTCCATCTCAGACACTGGGAGATAAAGAATATCAGATGCTCCGTACTTCAGCCCTGAACATCATCACAGAACTTGGAATCACAGGTGGATGTAACGTTCAGTACGCTCTGAAACCGGACAGCTTTGAATACTGTGTAATCGAGGTAAACCCGCGTGTAAGCCGTTCCTCTGCACTTGCAAGTAAGGCAACAGGTTACCCGATCGCAAAGGTTGCAGCAAAGATTGCCCTGGGTTACACACTGGATGAGATCCCGAATGCGATCACAGGAAAAACATATGCAAGTTTCGAGCCAATGCTTGACTACTGCGTAGTTAAGATTCCGAGACTTCCATTTGATAAATTTATAACTGCAAAGAGAACCCTTACTACTCAGATGAAGGCAACAGGTGAGGTTATGAGTATCTGCCATAACTTCGAAGGTGCCTGATGAAAGCCATCCGTTCTCTTGAACAGCACGTAGACAGCCTGATGTCCTATGATTTCACACAGCTTACAGACGAGGAACTCCTTGCAGAGCTGGAAATCGTAGATGACCGCAGAATCTGGAAGATTGCAGAAGCAATCCGTCGTGGTATGCCACAGTCCATGCTTCACGACATCACAAAGATTGATATCTGGTTCATTGATAAGCTGGCAATCCTTGTTGGAATGGAAAATGCACTTAAAACCAGAAAGCTTACAAAAGAGCTTCTTCTGGAAGCAAAGCGCATGGAATTTCCGGATTATATCATTGCTCGTCTGACAGGTAAAACAGAAGAAGAAATCAAAGCTCTTCGTGAAGAATACCAGATCAAAGCAGCATACAAGATGGTTGATACCTGTGCAGCAGAGTTTGCTGCAGCAACACCATATTACTATTCTGTATACGGCGATGAAGGCACAGAGAATGAAGCAGTAGCAACACCGGATAAAAAGAAAATCCTGGTACTTGGTTCCGGTCCGATCCGTATCGGTCAGGGTATTGAGTTCGACTTCTGTTCCGTACACTGTACATGGGCATTTGCAAAAGAAGGCTATGAGACCATCATCATCAACAACAACCCGGAAACAGTAAGTACAGACTTTGATATTGCAGATAAACTGTATTTCGAGCCTCTGACACCGGAAGATGTTGAGAATGTAGTAAATATCGAGAAACCGGACGGAGCAGTTGTACAGTTCGGTGGTCAGACAGCTATCAAATTAACAGAAGCACTGACAAAGATGGGCGTTAAGATTCTCGGAACATCTGCGGAGAACGTAGATGCAGCAGAGGACCGTGAGCTCTTTGATGAGATTCTTGAAAAATGCGAGATCCCGAGACCAAAGGGACAGACAGTATTTACTGCTGAGGAAGCTAAGAAAGCAGCAAATGAGCTGGGTTATCCTGTTCTGGTTCGTCCTTCCTATGTACTTGGTGGTCAGGGCATGAGAATCGCTGTAAGCGATGAGGACGTAGAAGAGTATATCGGTGTGATCAACCAGATCGCACAGGAGCACCCGATCCTTGTTGATAAATACCTGATGGGTAAGGAAATCGAAGTAGATGCTGTATGCGATGGCGAGGATATCCTGATTCCTGGTATCATGGAACATATCGAGCGTGCCGGAATCCACTCCGGTGACAGTATCTCCGTATATCCGGCTAAGACCATCAGTGAGAAAGCAAAAGAGACAATTGCAGAATACACCAGACGTCTTGCAAGAGCACTGCATGTTATCGGTATGATCAACATCCAGTTCATTGTTCTTGGAGATGATGTATATGTGATCGAGGTTAATCCTCGTTCCAGCCGTACTGTACCGTACATCAGCAAGGTAACAGGAATTCCGATCGTTCCTCTTGCAACGAAGGTAATCCTTGGATACAAGCTGAAAGACATGGGCTATGAACCGGGACTTCAGCCGGAAGCAAAACACTATGCGATCAAGATGCCTGTATTCTCATTTGAGAAGATCCGCGGCGCTGATATCAGTCTTGGACCGGAAATGAAGTCAACAGGTGAGTGCCTTGGTATTGCTGAGACATTCAATGAAGCGCTTTACAAAGCATTTATCGGAGCAGGAATCCGTCTTCCGAAACACAAAAACATGATTATCACTGTCAAAGACGAAGACAAACAGGATATCATCCCGATTGCAAGAAGATTCGAAGCGCTTGGATACAGAATCTATGCTACACTGGGAACTGCCAAAGTCCTCAAAGAAAACGGAATCAAAGTTATCCGTACAAACAAGCTGGAGCAGCCTGCACCGAACCTTATGGACCTTATCCTTGGTCATAAGATTGACGTCGTCATAGATACTCCGCCACAGGGTGTAGAGCATCAGAAAGATGGTTTCGTCATCAGACGTAACGCCATCGAGACAGGTGTCAATGTCCTTACTTCTCTGGATACAGCAGAAGCACTGGCAACCAGCCTTGAGAATACAGACCTGAACAATTTATCTCTTATTGATATTGCTACGATTGCAAGAAGATAAAGAACTGATAAATAATATGAAATGATGAAAAGCAGCCGTAATTTTCTCTGTCGGAGAAAAGGCGGCTGTTTTTATCTTATAGAATCAGCAGGAAAAATACAGATTACAGTTGTATCAGTGGCATGGTGTGTAATATAATCATATGAGTATTTACAGTGGGTCAGATAGATATATGCAGATCTTTTGCATTATTTATTATCTGGCAGAAACCTGTCTGATCTGGTTGAAAATCGTTGTAAATAAAAATAACAACAAAAAAGAAAACAGGAAGGGAAAGATTATGGATTTTATTGAACTGTTAAAGGTCATTTTCCTTGGGATTGTAGAGGGAATCACAGAATGGCTCCCGATCAGCAGTACCGGACATATGATCCTGGTGGATGAGTTTCTGAAATTGAATGTGACAGAGGATTTTAAGAATTTATTTTTTGTAGTGATCCAGCTTGGTGCAATCCTCGCAGTTGTAGTTCTTTACTGGAACAAATTGTGGCCGTTTTATATCAGACCAATTTCAAAGAAACAACAGACAGTGCTTAACAGGCATGGTGCAGTGTCCAGAGGAATTCTTACTTTTGTGGAGAAGTTCTGTGATAAAGAGAAATGGGTACTCTGGTTTAAAATTATAGTAGCCTGTATACCGACGATTGTTATCGCACTTCCGTTTAATGATGTCATTGAAGAGAAATTTAATAACTATGTAGTAGTTGCCATTGCACTGATCGTATATGGTATCCTCTTTATTGTTATTGAGAATTATAACAAGAGAAGAAGACCAACCTGTACAAATCTGGAAAATCTGTCATTTAAGACTGCACTCATCATCGGTCTGTTCCAGGTGCTCTCCGTAGTTCCGGGTACATCCCGTTCAGGTTCCACCATTATCGGTGGTATCCTTGCAGGAACATCCCGTACAGTAGCAGCAGAATTTACCTTCTTCCTGGGAATTCCGGTTATGTTCGGTGCCAGTCTTCTGAAAATCCTGAAATTCGGTTTCTCTTTCACAGGAACAGAGGTGATGATCCTGGTCGTGGGAATGGTAGTGGCATTTGTAGTTTCCATTATCGCGATCAAATTCCTGATGGGATACATAAAGAAACATGACTTTAAGGCATTCGGATGGTACAGAATCGCACTTGGTATTCTGGTGCTTGGATACTTTATTGGAAAAACACTTCTTGGTTAATGCTATAAAAAGAATTTTTTATAGCAGTCCTCGTAAATAATGCATAAGAAAAGCCCTGCTGTATAAGCGGCATGTACGTCATAAGCGTATATCCCGGACAGCAGGGCTTTTTATTATGTTACAGGTTTCTTATATGCAGATCATTTCGCCGGTATAAGAGGTATCATAACCTGTCAGATGATGAATCTCAGTTTTGAAATCTTCAGACTGTACAATTTCCACAAGAGCAGAGAACCCCGGCTTTCTCACAGATTCCGCAGGAATTGCCAGATACATCTGCATATCAGTCACAGGGACGAAATCAAGTCCCGGAAAGTAACGTGCGATCATTTCTTCTCCAAAAGCAACATTCGCTCTGTGCTCAAAAACAGCAGATGCAGATGACATATCAGAGACAGCTTCATTTCTGTATCCGCTGATTTTTTCAGAAGAGATTCCCCGTTCTTTTAACAGACGGTCCAGATAAACCCTGCGGGCACTTCCCTTTTCACGATTCATAAAAACAACTTTCGGATCCGTCAGGTCCTCCACAGAAGAAATCTTTTCAGGATTTCCGGCCTGTACATAGAAGCCGACAGAGTATTTATATAAAGAAAGAAGTACCAGCGGGATTCCGGGAACCAGGTGACGGATATCATCTATATCCAGACTGGTAGCAGCGATATGTGCCTTTTCGAAATACAGGGAATAAAGTCCGTTATAGTCATTCATATGAGACTGCAGACAGGAAGTCCATCAGGATGAGAGGACATTTTGCCGAGAAGAAGCTCCAGGGCGGCAGAAGTCTGGCCGCCTAAAATGATACCACTGGAATGAAGCAGATAATCTCTCTTCAGCAGAGAGCTCTCAGGTTCAAAATTAACAGAAGTGTATGGAATATCCTGCCCGCTTTCGGAATTGCCGGAACTGCTTCTGTTAAGATACTGTGTCAACTGCTCTTCGCTGACCCTGAGTTGTTTTCCGATTTTGGAAGATTCCAGCTCACCGCGCTTGATAAGTTCATAGACCGTTGTCTTTTTGATCTTTAGACGGTCTGCGACCTCCTGAGCTGTGTAAAGTTTATTCATCAATACCTACCATGACATTAGTAGCCTTGATCACTGCATAAGCATCAGAACCTACTTTCAGGTTTAATTCTTCAACTGCTGCACAGGAGATGGTTGCTGTGATAATGTTTCCACCGCCGATATCAATAGAACGATGGAGTTTACAGCTCCGTTATTGATACTTACTACTTTCCCTTTTAACTGATTGCGTGCACTTAATTTCATGATAATTACCTCACTGTTTATTATTTTTTTCTATAGATTTATCTGATACCCGATCAAAGGCCGGAAAGTTGTTTTTGCCGGTAAAAATAAGGCTTTCGACCTTTTATCATTTACATGATAACATATACAAATAAAATTGACAAGAATACAAAAGTTTTGTACAATAGATACAAAAGGAAACAAAACTGAATAAAACAAAACGAAACTAAATGAAAGGCGGTAAAAATATGAGAAAGAAATTAATTGCAGCAATGATGGCAGGAGTACTGAGCACAGGAATGCTCAGCACAGGAGTTTTCGCAGCAGATACAGACTTAAAGGGTGAAGTTAACACATTCATAGCAGCAAGCTTAAGCAATGCAATGGAAGAAATCCAGAAAGATTTCAATGAGACATATCCTGATGTTGAAATCCTCTACAATGCAGACAGCTCAGGTACATTACAGACACAGATCGAAGAGGGCGCACGCTGCGATATCTTCTTCTCAGCAGCTGATAAACAGATGAATGCTCTGGTAGACGAAGATCTGGCTAAGAAAGATACTGTAGAAGATATCCTTGAGAATAAAGTCGTTCTGATCAAACCTAAGGATGGAGAAACAAAAGTTACAGGATTTGAGAACATCACAGATGCAGCCAACATCGCACTTGCAGGTGACAGCGTTCCTGTTGGACAGTATTCCAGAGAAATCTTCGACAATCTTGGAATTACAGATGAAGTAAATAAGATGGAAATCAATGAAGGTAAAAATGTATCTGAAGTTCTTGCTGCAGTAAGTGAAGGAAGTAATGAGATCGGTATCGTTTATGCTACAGATGCAGCTTCCGTTGCAGATAAAGTAGACGTTATCGCAGAAGCTCCGGCAGATGCACTGAAGACACCGGTTCTCTATCCGGTAGGTCTTATCGAAGACAAAGAGGCATCTGAGGATGATACAGCAGCTGCAGAAGCATTCCTTGAGTACATCAAATCTGACGACGCTATGAAAGTATTCGAGAAATACGGCTTTACAGCATACAAAGCAGATGATGCTTCCGAAACAGATGATAAAGATGCAGAAACAACAGAAGAAGCAGATGACACAGAAACAAATGCTGAGACAGAGACAACAGAGGAAGCTAAATAAGAATGAGTGAATTTCTGGCAGAAATAAACTGGAGTCCCTTGTGGATTTCATTGAAAACAGGTTTCACAGCTACTGTGATCGCGTTCTTTCTGGGAATATTCTTTGCAAGACTGGTGATGAAGATGAAACCTGTTTCCAGAGGCATACTGGATGGTATCCTGACCATGCCTCTGGTACTTCCCCCGACAGTGCCGGTTTCATTCTGCTTCTGCTGTTCAGTCTGAGACGTCCGTTCGGGGCATTTCTGCTGGATAATTTTGATATTAAGATCGTACAGACCTGGAAGGGCTGCGTGATCGCAGCATCTGTAATTGCGTTTCCGCTGATGTACCGAAATGCACGCGCTGCATTTGAACAGGTGGATGTGAATCTGATCGCAGCAGGCAAGACACTTGGCATGAGTGACAGAAGAATCTTCTGGACAGTCGTTATGCCGACAGCAGGACCCGGAATCGCATCCGGTACAGTTCTTGCCTTTGCCAGAGCAATCGGAGAATACGGTGCTACATCCATGCTTGCAGGAAACATCCTTGGCAAGACCAGAACCGTTTCCGTTGCCATCGCTTCGGAGACTGCGGCAGGAAATTATGGCATGGCCGGTTTCTGGGTAGTGGTGATCTTGATCATTTCATTTGTGATCGTTGCGGCGATCAATATCGTTTCCGGTAAGGGAATGAAGATGGGCAGGTGGATGTAATGGCGGTCAGTGTGGATATTGAGAAGAAACTTCATGGCTTCACTCTGAAAGTAAAGCTGGAGAGTGATGGTTCTCCAATGGGGATCCTTGGAGCATCCGGAAGCGGGAAAAGTATGACTCTGCGCTGTATTGCAGGAATCCAGACACCGGACTCAGGAAGAATTGTTGTAAATGATAAAGTTCTTTTCGATTCAGAAAAGAAAATCAATCTGAAACCGCAGGAGAGGAAGGTAGGTTACCTTTTTCAGAACTATGCACTTTTTCCTACCATGACTGTAGAGAAGAATATTGCATGCGGATACAGAGGGGATAAGAAACAGCTTAAGGCAAAAGTGGCAGATTACATAGAGCGCTATCAGCTTAACGGGCTGGAGAAGCGTTATCCGGGCCAGCTTTCCGGAGGTCAGCAGCAGCGTGTTGCACTGGCGCGAATGATGATCGGAGAACCGGAAGTTATTCTTCTGGATGAGCCGTTCTCTGCGCTGGATGGATATCTGAAAGACATCATGCAGCGTGATATGCAGAACTTTCTTAATGAGTACACAGGTGATATGATCCTGGTCACTCACAGTCGTGATGAGGCTTACAAGTTCTGCGGACATCTGACAATTCTGGACAGCGGTCAGGCACTTACTACAGGAGAAACCAAGAAACTCTTTGAACGACCCGGTATTCTGCAGGCAGCCAGACTGACAGGGTGTAAAAATTTCTCAACTGTACAGAAAATGGGAAAACACAGTATTTATGCAGTGGACTGGGATCTGATGCTGCAGACCAAAGATGTGGTGCCGGATGATGTTACGCATGTGGGAATCCGCGGTCACTGGATGAAAGGTGCATCTGAAGGCGGAGAGAACCACATGGAAGTGGAAGTTATGGAATATATTGAAACGACCTTTGAACATCAGTATTTACTGAAGAACAAGAAAGGCGGAGACTGTCAGCCGGTCTGGTGGATGTGCCCCAAAGGAAATTTTGAGGAAGATCCGCATGCAAAAGTTCCGAAATATATTCATTTTCCGGAAGAGCATCTGATGCTGCTGAAAGAAGCGAAATAGAATATATAAGAAATAATAAAAAGCGTTGTATTTTCAACAGAGATTTCTGGTGAAGATATAACGCTTTTTTAACCGAATCAAGTAAGTCCCTGCGGAGCAGTTATTCGGTGTAGAATCGCGTAGCCACGTAGCTGTAAGAGTCTGCCGGTTTGATCACGCAGATGGATGTTATCAAATTGTCTGAGAAATCTATGACGGATGATTCTTAGAATATTTTATGTAGTCCACAACCATCATCGCCAGTTTAAATGTCAGTGCATCTTCAAACGCGCGGATATCCAGTCCGAATTTTCTCTGCAGCTTCTCAAAGCGGTACACCAGAGTATTTCTATGTACATAAAGCTGTCTGGAAGTCTCAGAGAGATTCAGGTCATTTTCAAAGAAGGTACGGATGGTGATCAGGGTTTCTTCGTCAATAGAATCCAGAGTTTCCTCTTTGAAGATCTCGTCGATAAACATTTCACATATGGAAACAGGAAGCTGATAGATCAGTCTGCCGATTCCAAGCTGGTTATATCCGAATACATTTTTATCTGCGTAGAAAATCTTGCCTACTTCAAGGGCTGTATGTGCTTCCTTGTATGCGTCTGGAAGCCTGGAAATATCCTCTGCCAGATTACTGTAGGCAACCCATGCGGAAGTCATTGCTTCTGTATTTAACATATCTACAAGCATATATGCAATTGATTCCAGATCCTCATAAGTTTCTGTAGACTGTAATTCTCTGATGATGATAATCCCTGTATCATCAATAGCTGTGATGAAATCTCTGGTACGGGCAGAGAAAATATTCCGGATCGTAGCGAGAGCGTTCTCATCCTTGGTCTGTTTGGTTTCCACAAGAAATACGGCACGCTGAACAGAAGTTGCAATGTGCAGTTTCTTGGCGCGGTTAAAGGCATCTACATCGGAATAACTACCAAGGAGAAGATTTTGCATAAAGGTATTCTTGTCGCTTTTCTCTGCATAGGCAGCCAGGAGACTCTGTACCTGGCATACGGCCAGCTCTCCGATGGTAGCAGTACTTTCTGCTTTTCCCCATACGATCAGAATATAGGAGATGGAATGGTTCTCCATGATCTTATACAGGCAGCAGCTTGTATTGGAAACACACAGGGCACTGCTTTGGCGAAATTCTTCCAGTTTTGATTCTGCAGGAAGTTTTTTATCGCAGGTAGAGAGAAAGATATGGTTATCAGAATCCAGCAGACAGAAATCAAGCTGGCTGATATTCTTCCAGTCTGTCAGGCATTTCTGTAAAATCTGTTGTATTTTCATTAGGTCAATCCTTTCTTTTGGGGTATGAGTCAGCTTATAGCAATCCTTGCAAATTGTCTGATCGAAGTAATCAGGCAGCCAATTCTATATTATAACATAAAAACCCGGGGAAAACTCCCCGGGTTTATTAAAGATTCCTGAAAATTAGTTGCAGATTGTAAGTTCTGTTTCTTTATCAAAGAAATGAGATTTTTCCATATCGAATGCGAATTTGATCGGATCACCGGTCTTAGCTGTTGTACGAGGATCAACTCGTGCTGTAACCTGAGTTCCGTTTACGTCGAAGTATAAGAATACTTCAGCTCCGAGAAGCTCGTAAACTTTAACTACGGATGTCATCGGTGCGCTTGGAGAAGCTTCGATGAACATCTGGGAATCATGGATATCTTCCGGACGGATACCGAGAACAACTGTTTTACCTACATAGCCGCCATCTTTAAGAGCTTTTGCTTTAGCAGCCGGGATAGCCAGTTCATGCTCGCCAACTTTAGCGATAAGGTTGCCGCCTTTTTCGGAGATAACAGCGTCAAGGAAGTTCATCTGCGGAGATCCCATGAATCCTGCAACGAATAAGTTGCCTGGTTTCTGATACAGGTTCTGTGGTGTATCTACCTGCTGAACAACACCGTCTTTCATAACAACGATTCTGGTACCAAGAGTCATAGCCTCTGTCTGGTCATGTGTTACATAGATGATTGTAGCACCCAGTCTCTGATGGATCTTGGAAATCTCGATACGCATCTGTACACGAAGTTTAGCATCCAGGTTGGAAAGAGGCTCATCCATAAGGAATACCTTAGGATTACGTACGATAGCACGTCCCATAGCAACACGCTGTCTCTGACCACCGGAAAGAGCCTTCGGTTTACGATCAAGAAGTTTCTCAAGGTCAAGGATTCTTGCAGCTTCACGAACTGCTTTGTCGATCTGGTCTTTCGGAACTTTACGAAGTTTAAGTCCGAATGCCATGTTATCATATACTGTCATATGAGGATACAGAGCGTAGTTCTGGAATACCATTGCGATATCACGGTCTTTAGGCTCTACATCGTTCATAACTTTGTCACCGATTTTTAATGTACCGCCGGAAATTTCTTCCAGACCGGCAATCATACGAAGCGTAGTAGATTTACCACATCCTGAAGGTCCTACGAAAATGATGAATTCTTTATCTTCGATTTCCAGATTGAAATCTTTAACTGCCTGGAAACCATTTGGGTAAGTTTTGTTAATGTGCTGTAATGATAAGCTTGCCATGATTATTATTCCTCCAAAATTATTTCATATTGTTTTTGCTGATTGATTACTCGTTTTTTTCATCTGTAGACAGTATAGCGAAAAGGAGGGGGGATGGCTAGGGAAGAATCGTACAAAGATTTTTTTTTGTTTCTTGTCATTCTGACGAAAAGCCGGAATCAGTATTCGGGGATTCCGTCAAACTGTCAAAAGGCATGAGAAAACGCAGGACAAAATGACGAAATTCTGTCTGCGTTTTTCAAAATTGGAGTTAAAATATGGTTCTTTTTTACTACCTGTTACTCAAAGTATATATAAGATTATGGTTTGGCTGAATCAAGTCAAAAATCTCTGACAATATGAAGGAACGGATGAGAAGAGACGAATATCGGGCTAAAATTACAGGAGGATCAGAAAAAGCAAATCATCAGGAAGCATTTTGCGCAAATTCTGTGTTGACCAGTTCTGCATACGGTGTACGTTCTTTCAGTTCACCTGCATCTTCCAGGATATCCTGCAGCAGTTCAAAACCATCCTGCCCGAACACCAGATTTTCTTTCCAGGTGTCCTGATCGTAATAACGTTTTACAATGGCTGTGATGGTATCCAGATCTGTTTCAGGGAACTGTGGCTCGATGATTTCTGCAATTTCTTCAGGAGTGTGGCTCTGGACAAAATCCATACCTTTTTGCAGAGCATCAGTAAATTTTTGCATGATATCAGGATTTTTTTCCATATAGCTGGTTCTGGCACTGTAGGAGGTGTATGGTACGTAGCCGGAGTCAACGCCCAGGGATGCCACAACATACCCGGCACCTTGCTTTTCAAGAGCAGTAGCAGACGGCTCAAATTCTACGGTGAAATCGGCTGAATCATCTCCGGTAAAGGCAGCAGCAGTAGCGCCGAAGTCAATGCTCTGGTCAATAGACAGATCTTTCTCAGGGTCAAGACCATTCTTTTTCAGGATATACTCAAATACCATTTCCGGCATGCCACCTTTGCGGCCGCCAAGAACTTTCCTGCCCTTCAGATCTTCCCATTTAAAATCCGGCATTTCTTCTCTTGCCACAAGGAAATTTCCGGCTCGCTGGGTAAGCTGCGCAAAATTCACAACAGGATCAGTAGCTCCTTCCTGATAGGCATAGATAGATGCTTCTGCTCCCATAAATCCGATATCTGCCTCACCGGAAATCAGAGCAGTCAGAACTTTATCCGCACCGAATCCAGTTATCAATGTCAGATCCAGACCTTCTTCCGAAAAATATCCCTCTTCGATTGCCACATACTGTGGCGCATAGAAGATTGAGTGTGCGACTTCATTCAACGTAACTTTCGTAAGTTTTTCCTCTCCCCCATCCTTCTCTGCAGCAAAAGCTGTCATCGGCAGCGCAGTCACCGCCAGAATAACTGCTGCCGCTAGTGAAATCCATTTTTTATTTTTCATGCAGATACTCCTTTTGAGACTTCTGCTGTTAGGATATTCCCTCAACTCAAAAATGGTGCATTTTTTCTTGATAATTCATTTATATATTTCTAAAAGTAAAATATAATTGACTTTTATACAAATAAATGATATCTTATAGTCATCAGGGAGGTGAAGCAAGCTTGCCAAAGAATATTGCTATCAAAGTAGCACGAGCACAAAAGGATATGACGCAGAAGGCATTGGCGGAGGCTGCCGGTATTTCGCGGCAGACTATGAATGCAATCGAAAAGGGTGAATACAATCCAACAATCAAGCTATGCCGAAGAATCTGCCGTATCTTGGATAAGAGTCTGGATGATTTATTTTGGGAGGATGACGAGGATGAAGAAAACGAAAAGTAATCTGGATGAATTACAGGAACTGAAACTTCTGAAGATTGAGCACAATGGATGCTGGCTGGCTTTCTGGGGATTGCTGGCTGTAATACTGACCAGATAGCCATAGGAAATGACAGCAAACAGGATCTTTCCGGAGAATGGATCGTATTTATGTGCCTTGCTTTATATCTTACAGTAGGATGCATAAGAAACGGAATCTGGGACAGAAAGCTGAAACCAAATTTTAAGAACAATATCATGGCCAGTAGCATCGCCGCAGTTGTTATGGGGATTTTGTGGTTTATCATTCTTATCGGAATTATCACAAACTCGTCGGTTCCATTGCAACTGGAGTTATTATGTTTTTTTCTATAGAGATTTTATGTTTCCTTGCATTAACGCTTACTTCTAAAATTTATAAAAAAAGACTGAAAAAGCTTGAAGATGATTCTGAGGATGAATGATGATACCTGGGGAAAAGCCAGAGGGGACTGTATTTGAGCCATCAAACACCGTCCCCCTTGGTCCTTGGTCAATGTATAAAAATGTCCTTGCCGAATATAATTTAAAACAAAGATGATTTCTGATTGACTTTCTTAGTTATATCAGTTATATTATCTTTAGTGATCAGATTGCAGAAACTTGAGAAGCCTGCGATCGGGGGAGGGTGCCGAGGCCCCTCTCCTTTTTCTTTATCTGGAACATTTTGCAGCGAGGTACATATGAGCAAACCGTTTATTACATATACCGCACAAGTTGAAAAACTGAAAAATGAAAAAAATCTAGTTATTACAGATGATGATTTTGCGGTAGAATCCCTGCAGAATATCAGTTATTATGCATTAATTGGTGGATATAAACATCCTTTTATTGATATTCATACCCGCAAATACATTAATGAAGCGTGTTTTGAAGATATAGTTGCTCTTTATGAATTTGATGAAGAGTTACGTGGGATTTTCTTTAAGTATTTATGCCGCGTGGAAAGAAAAATGCGTTCGTCCATTTCTTATCACTTCTGTAAAAAACATGGAGAACGTCAAGAAGAATATCTCAACTCCAATAATTACGGCAATATTCCCAAAAATAAAAATGGAATTACCAAATTAATCAAAATGCTAGATATGATGGCAAACAAAAACAAGGATCACGAATATCTTGTTTACCAGCGTAACAAATATCATAATATTCCGTTATGGGTGATTATGAATACCCTTACTTTTGGTCAGATATCAAAAAATGTTTGAATTCTTACCTCAAAATATGCAGGGAGCAATTTGCCAGGATTTTGGAAATGTCAAGAAAAATGAAATGATAAAATATTTAAAGGTATTAACGCTGTACCGAAATGTATGTGCTCATAACGAAAGGTTGTTTTCCTATCATACATATATTGACATTCCAGATACATTGTTACATAAAAAATTAGGCATTTCTAAAAACGGTTCAAAATATATATATGGAAAAAATGACTTGTTTAGTGTAGTCATTACTTTTCGTTATCTACTTCCAAAGACTGATTTTTTACTGTTTAAAAAGCAATTATTGCATATTTTTGACCGATATGAAAAGCGGAATTCAAATTTGAAGTTGAATGATCTTTTTGAATATATGGGGTTTCCGATTAACTGGAAAGAGATAACAAAATTTCGCAAAATATAAGTGGAGATATTAGCAAAAATATTTCCACTTATATTTAAAGCTATTCTATTTTCTGCGATTTCTTCGTACTATTCAACCCATCCACCCAATTACACAAAATCACAATCGTCTCATAATTTACATTGATATATGTACGCCACCTTTGCGACCGCCAAGGACTTTCCTGCCCTTCAGATCTTCCCATTTAAAATCCGGCATTTCTTCTCTTGCCACAAGGAAATTTCGGCCCGCTGGGTAAGCTGTGCAAAGTTTACAACAGGATCAGTAGCTCCTTCCTGATAGGCATAGATAGATGCTTCTGCTCCCATAAATCCGATATCCGCCTCGCCGGATATGACGGCAGTCATAGTTTTATCTGCCCCAAAGCCAGTTATAAGCGTCATATCAAGCCCTCATCTTTAAAATATCCCTCTTCGATTGCCACATACTGCGGTGCATAAAAGATGGAATGGGCTACTTCATTTAAGGTAACTTTTGCAAGCTTCGCCTCATCTTTCTTTGCAGCAAACACTCCCAGAGGCAGTGCAGTCACCGCCAGAACGACTGCTGTCGCCAGTGTGATCCATTTTTTATTTTTCATGCAGATACTCCTTTAACAACCGTAGCAAGAATTCCCTCACCTCTATAGGGACGCCACTGAAAAAGTGGTCGTAAAATCATATATCTGATATAATTAAGGTATCATAATTGTCGGAGGTTGAAATGTTATCATCCCAACTTAAACTTAGCCTTAGTTATTATTCAGATTTATATGACATGATTGTTCCAAAAGATCATATTCTAAGAAAAATCAGGGAATTGGTCGATTTTTCTTTTATATATGATGAATTAAAAAATAAATATTGCCTTGATAATGGACGTAATGCAAAAAACCCTATATTGCTATTTAAATATCTGCTTTTAAAATATCTTTATAACCTTTCTGATAATGGTGTTGTTGAAAGATCACGATATGATATGTCTTTTAAATATTTTCTGGAATTAACGCCAGAAGAAGAGGTTATCCATCCTAGTCTTTTAACCAAATTCAGAAAGCAGCGTTTAAAAGATGAAAATATACTTGATCTGCTCATAAATAAAAGTGTAGAACTTGCCATAAATCAAGGTGTTTTAAAAAGCAATACTATAATTGTTGACTCAACTCATACAGAAGCCCGTTATCATAAAACTACTCAGAGAGAAATGTTGAAAAAAGCCTCTACTTCTTTAAAAGCAGCTTTAAAAGATTCTGATAAAGACATTTATCTGCCAGATGAACCTGAAAAACGAGCTTCTTTAGATGAGTATAATGAATATTGTCATGAATTATTAAACACAGTTCAGGAAAGTCCGTATTCAGAACTGCCAACGATTAAAGAAGAATCTTCTATGTTATCCGAAATTTTGGATAATCAGATTGATTGTTATGATCAATCCATTGACCCGGATGCCCGGATTGGCCATAAAACGGTCAATTCTTCTTTTTACGGATACAAAACTCATTTGGCCATGACAGATGAATGGATTATCACAGCAGCAACAATCACATCCGGCGAAGCATTTGATGGTCAGGAACTTCCAGTACTGGTTCAAAAAAGTAAAGCAGCAGGTGCAACCGTTAATGAAGTAATAGCAGATACCGCATATTCCACACTGGAAAATTTAAAAGATTCACAAAGCAATGACTATAAATTAATTTCAAAGCTTAACCCGAGCATCATAAAAGGGACTCGTTCAGAGGACGGCTTTATCTTTAATAAAGATGCGGATACCATGCAGTGCCCAGCGGGGCATTTGGCTATAAAATATCGAATTGACAAACGTAGTAATCAGAAAAAGAATACACGTATCAAATATTTTTTCGATATTAATAAATGCCATGTCTGTCCTTATCGTAATGGCTGCTATAAAGAAAATGCAAAAACCAAAACGTATAGTATCACTATTAAATCGGATTATCATAAAAATCAAGAAGCGTTTCAAAAAACACAATATTTCAAGGAACGTTTCAAAACCCGCTATATGATAGAGGCAAAAAATAGTGAATTAAAAAATATACACGGATATAGTCGTTGTGATGCTGCTGGACTATCAAACATGCAACTTCAAGGAGCAGTATCAATATTTGCAGTCAATTTAAAACGAATTTTAAAACTAAAGGGAGAAGTCTGCCCAAATGAGGAAAAATAGGAAAATTCATCTCTCAAAAGGGTAGATTTTGCATCCCTCAAAACACTATTTTAGCAATATTTTATTATCAAGGAACATTTTTGCACATACTTGACACCTTGTGATACTAAACTTACCACTTTTTCAGTGGCGTCCTATAGGTGATGGGATGAATTGCACATTCGAGCATGTCTGCTCAAATTCATAAAAAATCACAAAAACACTTGTTCTGATACAATAAATATATTATAATAGAAAAAAAAGAACAATATGCTCTTGAAAATTGGACGGTCGAAATAAGCAATAAGTGAGTGTACATAATAATTCTCATTCTGTGTTGTTAGCTGATCATGGTTATGAAATATAGCAGAAAGATGCTGGACGATAAAATGTTAGAGAGAGCAAAAGAAATCTTTGAAATATAGCACCTGTTGGAACAATCCATCAGTATATAGAAAGTCAGGGTGAGAAAGATAAACCGGGCAGTAAAAATAAGGATTTATCCCAATAAAGAACAGATAACTCAGATAGAAAAAACGATCGGCTGCAGCCGTTTTCTCTATAACCGGATGCTTGCGGATAAGATCCGTTATTATCAGGAAGAAAAAAAGATGCTGAAAAATACGCCGGCCGGATATAAAAAAGAATATCCATGGCTGAAAGAGGTAGATTCTCTTGCGCTGGCGAATGTACAGTTAAATCTGGAAGGGGCTTTCCGGAAATTTTTCCGGGAACCGGGAGT
>ENA-OQBT01000697-OQBT01000697.1-human-gut-metagenome-genome-assembly--contig:-NODE-697-length-18636-cov-1.906910_pt1 | contig 18636 bp, 25 predicted proteins | sample MGYA00242749_ERZ504557 | MGnify/ENA primary metagenome ERZ504557 (study PRJEB26092, sample SAMD00036243) | human gut metagenome | host: Homo sapiens | study: EMG produced TPA metagenomics assembly of... | reverse complement strand
CAACTAATCTATCCTAGTATACAGATAATTGTGTCAAATAATGTCTATATCATAAAGAAAAAGAAAATTTCTTAAGGAAAAATGAACTATCGATTAAGGAATATTGATTAGAGTACAATAAAAAATCATTGCGAAAGTACTTTCAAATGTAATCAGATTCTTTTTACATCGTTGCAACTGCGGTAGTTTAATGGTATACTGGACATATTGCAAAAGTAGAAAATGGCAGCAGAAGCTGTCGGCAATGTTTACAAGGCTCATTGGGGTTATGTGAAATATATAAGAGAGTAATACGGAGGAACAGAACAGATGGATTGGTAACAGTAAGAGAATTATACAGAAACAGAGAGGAATATCTGGATAAAGAAGTGACCATCGGGGGATGGGTGCGCAGTATCCGTGATTCTAAGACATTTGGATTTATCGTTGTAAATGATGGATCTTTCTTTGAAAACCTTCAGGTAGTATATCATGATAATATGGAGAACTTTGGCGAAATTTCCAAGCTGAATGTTGGTGCGGCAATCATTGTAAAAGGAACACTTGTCGCAACACCACAGGCAAAGCAGCCATTTGAGATCCAGGCAGCAGAAGTTGTTGTAGAAGGTACCTCTGCACCGGATTATCCGCTTCAGAAAAAACGTCACAGCTTTGAATATTTAAGAAGTATTGCACATCTTCGTCCAAGAACCAATACTTTCCAGGCAGTGTTCAGAGTACGTTCACTGACTGCTTATGCAATCCACAAATTCTTCCAGGAAAGAGGATTCGTATATGTACATACACCGCTGATCACAGGAAGTGACTGTGAGGGTGCAGGAGAAATGTTCCAGGTAACAACACTGGATATGAACAATGTGCCGAAAAATGCAGACGGAACTGTTGATTATTCCAAAGATTTCTTTGGAAAAGAGACAAACCTTACCGTAAGCGGACAGCTGAACGGTGAAACTTATGCACAGGCATTCCGCAACATTTACACATTCGGACCGACATTCCGTGCGGAGAATTCCAACACCACACGTCATGCCGCCGAGTTCTGGATGATCGAGCCGGAAATCGCATTTGCAGATCTGGAAGATGACATGATCCTTGCAGAAAACATGCTGAAATATGTTACCGCTACGTGATGGAAACGCTCCGGAAGAGATGAATTTCTTCAATTCTTTCGTAGACAAAGGACTGATCGACCGTCTGAACAACGTTGTAAATTCTGATTTCGCAAGAGTTACTTACACAGAAGCAATCGAAATCCTTGAAAAACACAATGACAAATTTGAATACAAAGTATCATGGGGAGCAGATCTGCAGACAGAGCATGAACGTTATCTGACAGAAGAGATCTACAAACGTCCGGTATTCGTTACCGATTATCCGAAGGAGATCAAAGCTTTTACATGAAGATGAATGATGATAACAAGACCGTAGCAGCAGTTGACTGTCTGGTTCCTGGAATCGGTGAGATCATCGGAGGAAGCCAGAGAGAGGACGACTACGATAAGCTTGTTGCAAGAATGAAAGAGCTTGGACTTAAGGAAGAAGATTACGGATTCTATCTGGATCTGAGAAGTACGGATCTACAAGACATGCAGGATTCGGACTTGGATTTGAGAGATGCATCATGTATCTTACAGGAATGTCCAACATTCGTGACGTAATTCCGTTCCCAAGAACTGTGAATAATTGCGAACTGTAAAAAAGAAGAATGAAGAAAAAGGGGACCGGGAACTGCATCAAAAGGGTGTGTTTTCCGGTCTGCTGTTTTATACGCAAATCTTTCTATATACGGAAAGGAAAAGTGAAATATGAATATTTTAGTTGTAGATGATGAAAAAGAAATTGCGGATGTCGTAGAATTATATCTGCAAAATGAATACCATGTTTTGAAATTTTACACAGGGCAGGAAGCATTGGAATGTATTGAGAAGACAAAAGTGGATCTGGCGATCCTGGATGTGATGCTGCCGGATATTGACGGTTTCACGATTCTGAGAAAGATCCGTGAAGAAATACACATTTCCGGTGATTATGTTGACCGCGAAGACGGAGTACCGGGACAAGATCACCGGGCTTACGATGGGGGCTGACGACTATATTCCGAAACCATTCAACCCGCTGGAGCTGGTAGCGAGAGTGAAAGCACAGATGCGCAGATACACGCAGTACAACGATGGTAAGAAAAGTGATTCTGAGAATATCATTGATTTTGCAGGACTCTTGTTAAATAAAGAATCCCATGAATGCATCTATAATGAGCAGTCTCTTCCGCTGACACCGACGGAATTTGAGATTCTGTGGATTCTTTGTGAGAATCGCGGAAAGGTGATCAGCTCACAAAGATTATTTGAAGAGGTCTGGCATGAAGAGTATCTGAAGAACAGCAACAATACGGTGATGGTACATATCCGGCATCTGCGTGAGAAATTGAGTAAACCGACTGGAAAATCAGATCTTATCAAGACTGTCTGGGGAGTGGGATACAAAATTGAAGAATAATTACAGAAAATTAAAACTGAGCATATTGCTTCAGACGGTTTTTATTACGGCCCTGACAGTGCTGGTTGGCAGATTTATTCTGGAGTATTTTATCGATGGTATTTATAATGACAGCTTTGCCAATGGTTTTTTGCGAATATTGGAAGCTTTTCATGTGAGTGAAGAGACCGCAACATCTTTGTATTGGCAGTGGATCGGTAATAATAAAGTGTTCTTTATGATCCTCGGTTTTTTACTTTTATTTTCGTTGTTTTTTTATGTGGCACTTTCAAAAATGACGCGTTATCTGGAACAGGTAGAAGATGGGATTGAAAATATTATTTCAGCGTCTGACCAGCCAATCCGGCTGATTACGGAGTTAAAACCAATCGAGGATCGTCTCAATGAGATTAAAGAGACATTAAGGAGCCAGGAGGAAGAGGCAGAAAAGCTTGAGCAGAGGAAAAATGATGTCCTGCTTTTTCTGGCACATGATTTAAAAACACCGCTTACTTCTGTGGTGGCGTATCTGAGTATGCTGGATTCTCATCCGGAGATGCCGGCAGAGGAGCGCGCCAAATATACGCAGATATCTCTGGAGAAGGCGAATCGACTGGGGGATCTTTTGAAAGAGTTTTTTGAAAGTATAAAGTTGAATCTGCAGGATATTGAACTGGATAAGGTGGATATTGATCTGACCATGATGCTGGAACAGATTGCAGACGAACTCTATGGGGTACTTCAGGAGAAGATGCTGACCTGCAAGGTGGAAGCAGAGGAAGAGATCCTGATCGAGGGAGATCCGGATAAGCTTGCCAGGGTTTTTGATAATATTCTGCGAAATGCCATAGCATACTGCCGGGAGAAAAGTGTGCTTCTGATCCAGGCTGCCAAGGAGGAGAACCAGGTAAGAATCTGTTTTGAAAATGAAGGAGATACGATACCTGAAGAGAGCCAGAAGAGGATCTTTGATAAATTTTATCGCGCGGATGCGGCGAGATCCAGCAGTACCGGAGGAGCGGGACTGGGGCTTGCCATTGCAAAAGAGATTGTAGAGCTGCACAAGGGACAGATCATTGCCGAGAGCAGTGGGGGAAAGACACGTTTTATCGTGACACTTCCCCTTAAAGGAGGAGTAGAAAGTAATGAAATTCATACACACAGCGGACATTCATCTGGGGGCAGAGCCGGACGCAGGAAGTTCTTACACCGCAAAGCGGCCGGAAGAACTGTGGAATAGCTTTGAGCGTCTTTTAAATATCTGTGAAGAAGAACAGACAGATCTTCTTCTGATCGCAGGGGATCTGTTTCACAGACAGCCGCTTTTAAGAGAGCTGAAGGAACTGGATTATTTATTTTCCAGACTGACACATACACAGGTCGTGCTGATGGCGGGCAACCATGATTACCTGAAAAGTACGTCCTATTACCGGAATTATAAATGGCAGGGATCGGTGCACATGTTTTTGTCTCAGAAACCTGCCTGTATGGAATTTAAAGAGCTTGGAGTCCGCATATACGGACTCAGCTATGAGGAACGGGAGATCACAGAACCGCTTTATGAGAAAATCCTTCCGGAAAAAAGAGGAATAGCCTCCATCCTTCTGGCCCATGGCGGCGATGAAAAGCATATCCCGTTCCGAAAGAACGAATTACTGAAGCTGGGATATGATTATATTGCTCTTGGGCACATTCATCTTCCGGCAGAGCTTGCAAAGGACCGGATGTATTACGCAGGATCCTGGAGCCTACAGATAAAAATGACACCGGGAAGCATGGGTTATATCAAAGGGGAGATTAAAATGGAAGAACCCGGAACGGAATTTATTCCTTTTGCATCCAGAGAATATGTGCATATGGAAGTAGAAGCAGGAAGAGAGATGACCGGACGGGAAATGAAAGAAAAAATAGCCCTTGCCATACGAGAAAGAGGTATACAGAACATTTATAAAATCATTCTGCGGGGATTTCGGGATCCGGATATGATCTATGATACCGACCGGATGGATTCCTATGGAAATATTGTCGAATCTGGATGAAACAAAGCCGGCATATGATTATGAAAAGTTGAAAAAACAAAATGCAGGAAATCTTCTGGGCTGGTATATAGAAAGCTTTGCAGAAGCAAAGGATGACAGTGTGGAGGCAATCGCATTGGCTGAGGGAGTACAGGCCATGCTGGAGGCAAAGGGGAGCAAATTATGAAGATAACAGAACTGATCCTGAAGAATTTCGGTAAGTTCACGAATAAGCAGATCCTGCTTTCGGATGGGATCAATATTATTTACGGAGAAAACGAATCGGGAAAAACAACGCTGCATACCTTTCTGAAGGGAATGCTTTTTGGAATGGAAAGAAAGCGCGGACGTGCCGCCGCAACAGATACATTTCGTACCTATGAGCCTTGGGAGAATCCAAACTTTTATGCGGGAATCCTGCGGTTTACCTGTGGCGGTCGAAAATTCCTGCTGGAGCGAAATTTCGATCGGTATGCGAAAGGCGGCTCTCTGATCTGTGAAGATGATGGAGAAGAATTGTCACTTGAGCATGGGGATCTGGAAATTCTGTTAGGTGGTATGACAGAAAGTGATTATGAAAATACAGTTTCGGTAGGACAGCTCCGGGTACAGACCGGAGAAATACTGGCGGCGGAGCTGAAGAATTATGCGGCAAATTATTATGCAACCGGGAACAGCGAGATTGACTTCGAAGGGGCGCTTGCCTTTTAAAAGAAGCGGAAGAAAGAGCTGGAAAAAAGAAGAACGTGAAAAGAGACAGCTGATCAGCGAAAAGAAAGACGGGCAGAGATGGAGGCATCCTATGTCTGGCGGGATCTGCATCAGTTAGAAAATGAAGCGGAACAGCTGAAAAGAAGCTGTGAAGAGAAACGCAGAGAATGGGAAAGCTGGGTAAATGAAGATAAAAAGCGGAAGAAACGGGAAGAGGCAGCAGGATATTTTGCCGGGTGGAGGATTCATCCACTGGAGGCAGTGAGTATGCTGGGGCATTTTTGTGACTTTTCTGCTTTTCATAAGCCGTGGAATTTTCTTGTGGCAATCGTGGTGGCACTGGCTGAAGGGCTGTATGTCTGGAATTGTCTGAAAGATGGAAAGAAGAAAAAGAAAGCCAGATTACAGGAGATAAAAGAACAGGGCATTTCTCTCAAGGCAGATTATGAGAGGCAGAAAGGAAAGCTTGCAAAAGTACAGGAAACCTATCATGAAAAAGAAGTGGTGTATGAAAATCTGCAGGAACGAGTCGGCGAGTTCGATGAGATGAACAGTGAAGAGATAGAGCGATTAAAAAACAAGCAGGGTGTTGAACTTGCTATGGAACAGCTGACCAGACTTGCCGCACAGATGCAGAGCCGGACAAGCGATCTTATGAATACAGAAGTATCTGCAATCATGGATGCCATCACAGATGGAAAATATAACAGACTCTGGGTAGACGAAAATCTGCATGTGCAGCTTATGAGTAATGGGAAAAAGATATCCATGGATCAGGTAAGCCGTGGAACTCTGGAACAGATTTATTTTGCAATCCGGATGGCGGCAACAAAAATTCTCCACGAGGAAGAACAAAAAAAAAAATGTCCGGTGATCCTGGATGATGCATTCGGCTATTATGATGACAGGAGACTTGCGCAGACCTTCGCTGGCTGAAAGACAGTAAGCGGCAGATAATTATATTCAGTTGCCAGAAGCGGGAGATGGAAATGCTGGAAAAGATGGGATGCGTATATCGTAAGGTGATGTTGTAAAGACAAGGAGGAAGATTTTATGATTCGGCTTCAGGATATTGCAGAAATGGCAGGTGTCAGCCGTACTACGGTATCTAATGTTATAAATGGCAATACCAAAAGAGTTTCCCAGAAAACGATTGATAAAATCACGACTATTCTTAAAGAACAGAACTATGTTCCGCATATGGGTTCCATGATGCTTTCCGGCCATGGTTCCAGAATTATAGGTGTAGTACTCGGATTTTCTTATGCACATGGCATGCAGTCGCTTCAGGATCCATTTGTGGGAGAACTGATCGGAACGATTCAGATGGAAACGGAAGAAAATGGATATTATGTTATGCTTATTGGCGGTGAAAGTATTCAGAATGTAGTGGATATTGCCTCAAAATGGAATGTAGAGGGATTGCTTATCCTTGGCTACAATGAAGAACAGTATCGCAGTCTTTCGCGCAGATTAAACAAGAAAATGATTCTGATCGATGCTTATCCGGAAGGTGCTTATACGTTCCAGAATGTCGGTATAGATGATTATTCGGGAGGGTATCAGATCGGAGAATACCTGTATTCCTGTGGATATAAGAAAGCATTGTTTGTTGCGGAAACGGAGAGAGACAGTGATTACTATCGGTGGATGGGATTCAAACAGGCGATGGAAAAATCGGGGGGATTCTGCAGCCGTTCCCGATATATAATTATTCCGGGTGAAAAAAGATTGCGTCTCAGAAAATACAGAGAGCTTCTCCCACGTTTTTTAGAAGCAAAAGCACTTGCGTTTTCCTCAGATTATAATGCGATAGAAGCGATAAATTTCTTTTTTGATGAAGGCATCATGGTCCCGAATCAGATTTCTGTTACAGGATATGATGACAGTGTCTACGCAAGTATGGTTCGACCGAAACTGACAACGGTTCATCAGGATATTCCGCAAAAGGCGCATGTGGCGCTGAAACGTCTGCTGAAATTAATTCAGGGAGAGACACTGGACGAATTAAATATAAAAATCCAGTCTATCTGGTAAAGAGGGATTCTGTTAGGGAATGACAGGATCCTTTTTTCGACTTTGCATGTATACAGGTAAGCCGGTGGAATGGTCTGGTTGTTTTTGTGCAGACTGTATAAAAGCAGGAAATAAACTTTGTTGTCTTTTATAGTTTCGCGAGAAACCTCTTGATTTTGCTAAGATGTATGGGGTATCATGAATAGTGTTGTTACAGGAGACGGTTAAATAATACTAAAACAATTATAAACGAGGAGATTTGGCATGGAGAAAAAAATGGTGGAAAGAAAGTGTAGTATATCAGATATATCCAAAGAGTTTTAAAGACAGTAACGGTGATGGTGTGGGAGATATCAGAGGAATCATACAGAAACTGGATTACCTCAAAGAACTTGGGGTAAATGTATTGTGGATTTCTCCGATGCTGGAATCACCTCAAGACGATAATGGTTACGATATTTCTGATTACCGCAGAATTTATGAAGAATATGGAACGATGGAGGATTACGAGGAATTGTTGTGTGAAGCACACAAAAGATCCATCAGGATTCTGATGGATCTCGTAGTCAACCATACTTCAGATGAACATAACTGGTTTATTGAAAGCAGAAAATCAAAAGATAATCCATATCGTGATTATTATATCTGGAAAGATCCGGTAAACGGAAAAGAACCTAATAACTGGGGCGGAGTATTTGGCGGTTCTGCATGGGAATATGATCCGCAAACTCAGATGTATTATCTGCATCTGTTTTCAAAAAAACAACCGGATCTCAATTGGGAAAATGAAAAAGTACGCCAGGAAGTTTATGACATGATGAAATTCTGGTGTGAAAAAGGAATCGATGGCTTCCGAATGGATGTTATCAGTATGATTTCCAAAGATCAGAGATTTCCAGACGGAGAAATGAATAACGGTCTTTATGGGGACTTTGGACCATATTGTGTACATGGTCCAAGGGTCCACGAATTCCTTCAAGAAATGAATCAAAAAGTTCTTTCAAAATATGATATCATGACAGTCGGTGAGACCGCAGGAGTCACAATAGAAGAAGCACAGAAATATGCGGGTGATGACCGAAATGAATTGAACATGGTATTCCAATTCGAGCATGTGGAGAGTGGATGCGGAGATTATGGAAAGTGGACGACTGCAAAATATGACTTCAAAGAGTTCAAAAATATTATGATCAAATGGCAGGAAGAACTTCAGGGTAAGGCGTGGAACAGTTTGTTTTTAGGTAATCATGATCAACCGAGAAGTGTCAGCCGTTTTGGAAATGACAATCCGGTATACAGAGAAACCTCCGCAAAAATGCTGGCGACCTGTATTCATATGATGCAGGGAACGCCATATGTATATCAGGGTGAAGAGCTTGGTATGACAAACATTTACTTTGACAAACTGGAAGATTACCGTGATATTGAAAGTATTAATTACTTTGAAGAGTTTACGGAATCAGTCTTATGACTCCGAAACACATGATGAAATGTCTGATGCTGAGAAGCCGTGACAATGCGAGAACTCCGATGCAGTGGGACGACAGTAAACAGGCTGGATTCACAGAGGGCGAGCCGTGGATCAAAGTGAATCCGAACTACAAGAAGATCAATGCGGCACAGCAGCTTGAAGATCCGGATTCTGTTTTCCACTACTATCAGAAACTGATCCGATTGCGTAAAGAAAAAGACATTATTGTTTATGGTGAATTTGAACCTCTTTACCGTGAGGATGAACAGATTTTTGCGTACACAAGAAAAACAGGATCAGGAAAAGCTTCTGACTGTCTGCAACTTCAGCGATAAGAATGCAGAAGTAGAAGTGCCGGAAGAATTTAAAGGCGCAGAGTGTCTGATCACAAACCTTGGAAGAAAAGAATTTGAAGGAAAAATTGTTCTGAATCCATATGAAGCATTTGTACTATATTATAAACACTAGGTGATAAAGAAATGATTAGAAAATATAGATATGGAACTCCGTTTGATACGGAGGCACTGACTGAAAAGATTGAAACAACTAAGGGCGTTCTCCCGTATGGAGAGGTCAGTCAGGAGGAAGGATTTGTTTTTACTTATATCATGGATGAAGATGATATTGTCTATGGTCTGGGTGAAACCAATCGTGGAATCAACAAGAGAGGGTACTGTTATATCAGTAATTGTACAGATGATCCGGTACACACAGAGGACAAGCGTTCTCTGTACGGAGCGCACAACTTCATTATTGTGAGCGGAAAGAAGACGTTCGGATTGTTTTTTGATTATCCGTCAAAACTGACCTTTGATATTGGATATGACAGAGAGGATACCCTCAGGGTATCTTGCGAAAATCCTGATCTGGATATTTATGTGATCGAAGGAGAGAATGCTTACGATATCGTAAAACAGTTCCGCCATGTGATCGGGCGCAGCTATATCCCGCCGAAGTTTGCCTTTGGTTTCGGACAGAGCCGCTGGGGTTACACGACGAAAGAAGATTTCCGTACTGTTGCAAAGGGATATCGAGAAAATCATATTCCGATCGATATGATTTACATGGATATTGACTATATGCAGTCATTCAAAGATTTCACAGTGAATGAAGAAAATTTCCCGGATTTTCCGGAATTCGTACAGGAAATGAACGACCAGGATATTCGCCTGATTCCGATCATTGATGCCGGTGTCAAGGTTGAGCCGGGATATGAGATTTACGAGGAAGGTGTCAAAAACAACTATTTCTGCAAGAGAGAAGACGGAAGTGATTTCGTTGCAGCTGTATGGCCGGGAGATACCCATTTTCCGGATATGCTGAATTCGGAAGCCAGAAAATGGTTTGGGGACAAATATCGTTTTCTGATCGAACAGGGAATAGAAGGTTTCTGGAATGATATGAACGAGCCTGCGATCTTTTATTCTTCCGAAGGCCTTGCAGAGGCAAAAGAACTTGCCGGAGAGTTTGCAAAGGATACCGAAGGCAAGATCCATTCCTGGGAAATGCAGGACAAGATGCTCAGTATTGCAAATAATCCGGAAGACTATAAAAGATTTTATCACAATGTGGATGGCAAAAAGATCCGCCATGACAAAGTACATAATCTTTTTGGCTATAATATGACAAGAGCGGCCGGAGAAGCGTTTGAACGCATTGACCCGGAAAAACGTTTTCTGATGTTTTCCATGATCTTCTTACATCGGAATGTATCGTTATGGAGGAATCTGACCGGAGATAATAAATCCTGGTGGTCACATATCCTTCTTAACCTGAAGATGCTGCCGTCTCTGAACATGTGTGGTTTCCTGTATACAGGTGCTGACCTTGGAGGTTTTGGTGCTGATACAACAAGAGAATTGCTGCTTCGTTTTCTCGCACTTGGTGTATTTACACCACTGATGCGTAATCATTCGGCGACGGGAACAAGAGAGCAGGAGTGTTATCAATTCGAAAATATCGAGGATTTCCGTGCTGTCATTAACACCAGATATCGTCTTGTGCCGTATCTGTACAGCGAGTACATGAAAGCTGCGCTGAGTGATGACATGTATTTTAAGCCGTTAGGGTTTGTTTATCCGGATGACAAGAGAGCAATCCGAGTAGAGGATCAGCTGATGCTCGGAAACGAGATTATGATCGCTCCGGTTTACGAGCAGAACGCAAGAGGCCGTTATGTTTATCTGCCGGAAGAAATGAAATTTGTCAAGTTCCTGCCGGATGGAAGCATTTCGGAAGAGATTCTCGCGAAAGGTATCCATTATGTAGATGTGGCATCAAATGAAGTACCGCTTTTCATTAGAATGGTAAATGTATCCCGGTTGCAGAAGCGGCAGAGTGTGTGAAGGATATTGATACCGAACATCTGCAGCTTATCGGATACGAAAACAGCAGTTATACCATGTATGAGGATGATGGGATCCGCAAAGATTACGATAAAAAAGAGAATTACCGAGTATTCACAAATTAACGTTTAAGAGTAAAAAATACTGCCTGAATATCAGAAAATGATATTCAAGCAGTATTTTTTGTCATATAGCGGAAAAATTTCGCTCGTATAAATTAATCGATCGCTTCCCCTTTTTTATATTTCTCAACTACATTCTGGATACGTTCGCTTGGATCAAGGATGCTGCTGATAGAAGCATCATGGTTCAGTGTATCGATCACCAGTGCGATGTATTTGCTCATGTCGCAGTTGATGTAGTAAGGACGGCTGAGCAGTTCCGGTGTCTGATAGATCAGGTTTGTTGTGAGGATTCCGTTGATCAGTCCTTCTTCGTAAGCCTGGTCGAATTTTCCATACCGTTTGTGAAAAGTCCGAAGGTTGCAGCAGCTAGATACGTTTTGCTTTACGCATCTTGAGCTGGCGTGCTACATCGAGGATACTGTCACCTGACGAAATCATATCATCGAGGATGATTACGTCTTTTCCTTCTACGGAAGAGCCAAGGAATTCGTGTGCTACGATCGGGTTACGTCCGTCTACGATGGTTGTGTAGTCACGGCGTTTGTAGAACATACCCATGTCGAGTCCGAGTACGTTGGCAAAGTAGATTGCGCGTCCGGTTGCACCTTCATCCGGCTGATCGCCATCATATGGTCAGCATCGATCTGAAGATCCGGTACATGCTTTAAAAGTCCTTTTACGAACTGGTAAGTCGGACGGATCGTCTCAAATCCGTTCAGCGGGATCGCATTCTGGACACGTGGGTCGTGTGCATCGAAAGTGATGATATTGTCAACACCCATGCGGACAAGCTCCTGCAGACCAAGTGCACAGTCCAGTGATTCACGGCCGCTTCTCTTGTGCTGGCGGCTTTCATACAGGAAAGGCATAATGACGTTCAGACGACGTGCTTTTCCTCCTACAGCGGCGATGACACGCTTCAGGTTCTGGAAATGGTCGTCCGGTGACATATGGTTGGTATTGCCGCTGAGCGAATAAGTCAGGCTGTAGTTGCAGACATCGACCATCAGATAAAGGTCTTTTCCACGTACAGACTCATTGATAATACCTTTGGCTTCACCAGATCCAAAACGTGGTACTTTTGCGTTGATCAGATAGTTCGGCTTTTCGTAGCCGTTGAAAACAAGATTGTCTTTCTGGAAACGAGTCTCTTCCTTTCTCCATTTTACGAGATAGTCATTGACTTTATTTCCCATCTCTTCACAGCCGTCTACAGCAATAATGCCGAGAGAGCCAACTGGAATATTATCCAGAATTCGTTCACTTCGATGTAACATCAGTGTTCCTCCTGTACATAAGTTTCTTTTGAATGCGGATATCATCACCGGCAAGGCGAAGTATCTTATAATGGTTGCTTATCCGGGAAAATGTACGTTCTGTATAGTTCGTCTTGATTTCCTCCAGAGTAAGATTAGTAGAAATGATCGTGGATTTCCTGTTCAGGATCCGATCATTTAAACACACAAAAAGCTGAGAAACGACAAAGTCTGTATTTCGTTCGGTTCCCAGGTCATCAATGATCAGCAGATCACACTGGTGGATCTGCTCATATAAAAGACAGCTCTCATCATTCCGGGTCAGTGCTTTTTCAAGGAGCGCATCGAAAAATTCAGAGGCAGTCAGGTAAAGAACAGAATGCAGAGAATCCATCACTTCTTTTGCAATGCAGTGACTGAGAAATGTCTTCCCAATACCAGTATTCCCAAAAAGGAGCAGATTACCATGTTCGGTATCAAAATTGTGGATGAAATTCATACATTCCTGATAAGCCCGCGTTGCAAGCTCGCGGGAATTCTGACCGGAAAGCCGGTCTCTATAATTGGATGAATAATAATCAAAATTAAAATGTTCAAAATTTTCCTGTTCGAGAAGCCCTTTTAAGTTGGACTGGGTGTAGAACAGATCAATGATCGCTTTTAAAAAGCAATGGCACTTTTTCGTGCGACATAGCCGGTATCCTGACAGTCCGGACATTCAAAATGCTGTTCCAGATAGTCTTCCGGGAATCCGCGTCGGAAAGGAGTCGGCGGCGTCTGTCAGAAAGAGACCGGATATCTTCCTTCAAAGAAGCGAGGGCAGTGTCATCGCCTGCGAGCAGCTTTTTCGCCTGATCAAGACTGGCAGAAGAAATAGAGGCATCAATCGATGCAAGCTCCGGAACCTTCTGGCAGGCACGCTCGTAGTGAAGATTCGCGAGGTCGCGGCTCTTCGCTCTTTTTTCTTCATATACGCGCATCAGCGCATTGTATTGTGAATTAGTTAACGGCACAGTGTTCCCCTTTCTTAGTTACTGCGTAATAATTCTTTGGTAAGCTCGTCCATATTGTAAGAACGTTCTTCAAAATTACGGAATTTGGAAGGCTGCTGGGCAGAAGGTGTACGGTTTTGCCCCGAAGGAGTTTTCCTCCGGTCTTTTTCCTGCTCAAAGGCAGAATCAAGACGCTCAACATCTGCCAGTGTACGAACGTTGCCCGTCTTCCAGTTTTCGAGAATCTTGTCAGTATATTCAAAACTTGCTGGTGGATCGCACTGATGGTGCGGTTGCATGCTTCCAGAATGAGATCCAGTTCGAAATTCCCATCCTCCAGCCATTTGCGGATATAATCCAGTTCGGCAGATGCAGGTCCCCGCCCTTTGATGCCAAATGCATTCAGGATAGAATAGCAGGTTTTGTTGTAAAATGCAGAGGAATTACGTGCCTGATCGACGGTTGTAATATGTTCATCTGCCCATGAAAGTGCTACTTTCTGAATGTAATGCATGCTCTTATGTCCGTTCTCCACACAGTATTCGATCAGATACTCGATCAGGTCTGCGGAAAAACCAAGGGAATCATAAAAGTAGGTAATCGCATCAACATCGGTACGGGATAAGGTTTTGCCAAGATATTGTTCAGCAATAAAAAGAATCTGCTTTAATTCTCTTCTTGCAGCAAGGGAACGTCTTGATGCAGGAAGATTCTGACCGGCAGCTTTGTCTGAAACAGTGGTATTTCCATCAGACTGCGCGACCGGAGATTTTTCATGAACGGAAGCAGACTGTGCGGAAGGTGTATGGAAAGCCGCTTTGACAGGTGTCTGATGAGTTGGTGCTTTTCCGATACAGATTCCGGCGAGTTCATTTGTTTCGTCATATTCGAGAGAAAGAATTCCTTCTTTTTCCCAGTATTTGAGTGCGCGCAGGATATCGCCTTCGGTATTCTCCAGAAGGTCTGCCATCTGCGGGATATCCGGAAGCTGCTCCGGGATATTCTGATAACGGAGAAGAAGAAGATAGACTTTTACATATTCTCCGTTCGCAGATACCATATAATGATCGATAAAGTCATTCTCCACGATCGTTATGTTATTGTGGGAATGATTGCGCAAAATAAGTGCACTCATAATTTCCGCTTCCTTTCTTTTCTGACTTTGTTCATTATAACATCATCCCAGATTGTAAAAAAGAATTTTCTGACGGAAATTTTTGTTATTACAGATAAAATTTCGCAAATATTGGAGAAAATCAGGCTTTTAACAGGTCTTCCCCAATGGTTACAACATCTCCGGCACCCATTGTGATCAGAAGATCGCCAGGCTGGCAATGGGTGGTGACGAATTCTTCGATGGCTGCAAAGCTTGGAAGATAAGTTGCGTCACATCCATGTTCTTTGACTGCATCTGCAAGCTGTGTAGAAGAGATGCCTAAAGTATCTGTCTCACGCGCTGCATAGATGTCAGCAAGGATTACATGGTCTGCATGTGCGAGTGCTTCAGCAAATTCTGAGAATAATGCTTTTGTACGTGTATAAGTATGTGGCTGGAAAATACACCACAGCTTTTTATGTGGATAATGTGCAGCACTTTTCAGCGTTGCAGCAATCTCTGTCGGATGGTGTGCGTAATCATCAATGATGGTCACTCCGCCGACTTCACCTTTGTATTCAAAACGGCGGTCTGTTCCGTGGAAGGAAGCAAGACCTGTCTGGATCGTCTCCGCAGGAACACCAAGAATATCGGCAACTGCGATTGCCGCAAGTGCGTTATATACGTTGTGCTCACCGCCGACTGCAAGAGCGAGATGTGCAACATTCTGTCCGTTTTTTACGACATCGAAAGAGGCATTTCCCTGTTCGTTATAAGTAATATTGGCTGCACTGTAATCCAGGGAAGCTTCTTTGCCAAAAGTGATAACACGACAGGAAAGATCGGAGGTGATCTCTTCAATTTTATCAATATCTCCGTTGATGACGAGAGTTCCGTTTTCCGGAAGAAGCTTAGCAAAAAGGTGGAAAGAATTACGGATATCGTCCAGGTCTTTAAAAAAGTCCAGGTGATCCGCATCCACATTCAGAATAATACCGATTTTCGGGAAAAAAGTGCAGGAAACTGTTGGTATATTCGCATGCTTCCGTAATAAAAAGGTCAGGTCCGCCGACACGGATATTGCCTTCGATCGCTTTCAGGATACCGCCGACAGAGATTGTCGGATCCAGGTCTGCTGCAAGAGCAATATGAGAAAGCATAGAGGTTGTGGTTGTCTTACCGTGTGTACCGGATATAGCAACCGGTGTCTTATAGTTAGTCATAAGCTGACCGAGTAATTCTGCTCTGGATAACATCGGAAGATTCTGACGCTTTGCTTCTGCAAATTCTTCGTTGTCTTCGTGGATCGCTGCGGTATAAACTACAAGGTCGATACCGTCTATAATATTGGAAGCTTTCTGACCGTAAAATACGGTTGCACCATTCTGAGACAGATGATCCGTAAGTGCCGATTCTTTGTTATCGGATCCGGATACTGTGAAGCCTTCTTCAAGAAGGATCTCAGCGAGTCCACTCATACTGATGCCGCCAATTCCGATGAAGTGGATATGGCAAGGCTGATTAAAATCAATTTTATACATAATGACACTTCCTGTTCTGTGAATTTGTTTCATAGTATTTGACTTACGTGCATAATTATAACATAGATAGGTCAAAAACCAAACCTTTTCTTTTTGTGATATTTCTATAAAAAAGATAGGTAAACAGAAATATTTTTGTAAAATATGTTCACTATATGTATGTAATATGTTATAATGAAAAAACCAGAATTACTGAGAAGGGGTGAAGACATGATAAAAAAGGAAATGATAGCAATGCTATTGGCAGGAGGACAGGGCAGCAGACTTGGCGTCCTGACTGCAAAAGTTGCTAAACCGGCTGTTGCATTTGGCGGCAAATACAGGATCATTGATTTTCCGCTGAGTAACTGTATCAACTCAGGAATCGATACAGTCGGTGTCCTGACCCAGTATCAACCACTCAGGCTTAATACACATATTGGAATTGGTATTCCGTGGGATCTGGACCGGAATATCGGAGGGGTGTCAATTCTTCCGCCGTATGAGAAGAGTACAAGCAGCGAATGGTATACAGGAACGGCGAATGCAATTTATCAGAATTTGGAGTATATGGAGACATTTAATCCGGATTATGTACTGATCTTATCAGGAGATCATATTTACAAGATGGATTACGAGGTCATGTTGGATTTTCACAAGGAGAATCATGCAGATGTGACGATCGCGGCAATGCCGGTTCCGATCGAAGAAGCAAGTCGTTTCGGAATCGTAATTACCGATGAAGACAAGAGAATCACCGAGTTTGAGGAGAAGCCGGCGAATCCGCGGAGCATTCTTGCGTCCATGGGAATTTATATTTTCAGCTGGCCGGTGCTCAAAGAGGCACTGATCAAGATGAAAGATCAGCCGGGATGTGATTTCGGAAAGCATATCATTCCGTATTGTCATGAAAAGAAGCAGAGACTGTTTGCATATGAATATAATGGTTACTGGAAGGATGTCGGTACATTGAGTTCTTACTGGGAAGCTAATATGGAACTGATCGACATTATCCTGAATTTAATCTTTATGAGGAATTCTGGAAAATTTATACGAATAATTCAATTATACCGCCACAGTATATCTCAAAAGAAGCTGCGATCGACAGAAGCATCATTGGCGACGGAGCTGAGATATACGGCGAGATACATAACTGTGTGATCGGCGCAGGTGTTGTTGTTGGACAAGGCTGCGTGATCCGGGATTCGATCATTATGCAGGATGTTGCGATAGGAAATGACTGTGTGATCGACAAAGCGATCATTGCGGAGAATGTTAAGGTTGGAGATAATGTAACCCTTGGAATCGGCAATGAAGCACCGAACAAGCTCAGGTCTGATATCTACAATTCCGGACTGGTTACGATCGGTGAGAATTCTGTGATTCCGGCAGGAGTACAGATTGGAAAGAATACTGCGATCAGCGGTATTACCGTGAAGGAGGATTATGTACAGGGTGCTCTTGAAAGCGGCGGAGTATTGATAAAGGCGGGTGACAGATCATGAGAGCAGTTGGAATCATTTTAGCAGGCGGTAACAACAACAAGATGCGGGAGCTTACACAGAGGCGTGCAGTGGCAGCGATGCCGATTGCAGGAAGCTACCGGGCAATTGATTTTGCACTCAGCAATATGTCCAATTCGCACATCCAGAAGGTAGCAGTACTTACTCAGTATAATGCACGTTCACTGAATGAACATTTGAATTCTTCCAAGTGGTGGGATTTCGGACGTAAGCAGGGTGGTCTTTATGTATTTACACCGACGATCACCGCAGACAATGGCTACTGGTATCGTGGAACGGCAGATGCGATCTATCAGAACCTGGAGTTCCTGAAGAGGTGCCATGAACCTTATGTGATCATCACATCCGGTGATGCGGTTTACAAGATGGATTATAACAAAGTACTGGAATACCACATTGCCAAGAAAGCAGATATCACTGTGGTATGCCGGGATCTGGATCAGGGCGAGGATGCAACCCGTTTTGGCATCCTGAAGATGAATGAGAATATGCGGATCGAAGATTTTGAGGAAAAACCGATGGTGGCAAATTCCAACACGATTTCCACAGGAATCTATATCATCCGCAGACGTCAACTGATCGATCTGATCGAGCATTCAGCTGAGGAAGACAGATATGATTTTGTAACGGATATCCTGATCAGATACAAGAATCTGAAAAAGATATACGGTTATAAGATAAAAGACTACTGGAGCAATATTTCCACGGTCGATGCCTATTATAAGACAAACATGGATTTCCTCAAACCGGAAGTCCGGAACTATTTCTTTAAGCAGCTTCCAAGTATTTATTCCAAGGTGACAGACCTGCCTCCGGCAAAATATAATCCGGGTGCGGTCGTTAAGAACAGCCTTGTGGCAAGCGGAAGCATTATCAACGGAACCGTTGAGAATTCGGTTCTGTTTAAAAAAGTGTTTGTTGGAAATAATTGTGTGATCAAAAACTCAATTATTTTAAATGATGTGTATCTTGGGACAATACTTACATTGAGAACTGTATTGTAGAGAGCAGGGATACGATCCGTGCCAATACACGGCATGTTGGTGAAGATGGCGTGAAAGTAGTAATAGAAAAGAACGAAAGGTACG
>ENA-OQBT01000696-OQBT01000696.1-human-gut-metagenome-genome-assembly--contig:-NODE-696-length-18640-cov-1.916599_pt1 | contig 18640 bp, 26 predicted proteins | sample MGYA00242749_ERZ504557 | MGnify/ENA primary metagenome ERZ504557 (study PRJEB26092, sample SAMD00036243) | human gut metagenome | host: Homo sapiens | study: EMG produced TPA metagenomics assembly of... | reverse complement strand
CGATCATGGAATTTATTGTGAAGTTGTTCCAGGAATCAGCTCCTGTATCGCAGCTGCGGAACTTGCGGGGATTCCTGTAACTCATCGAGAATCTCCAAAGGATTCCGTGTTGTGACAGCACATGATCGAAGAAATCAGTTATCTGATCTTAATTTTGCATCTATGGCAAAGTCTGAAGAAACCTTAGTGTTCTTAATGGGACTTTCGAAACTAGAAGAGATCACAGCGAATCTATTAAAAAATGGAATGGATGCCAATACACCTGTTGCAGTTGTTTCTAGTGCAGCATCTACAAAGCAGCAAACGTGTGAAGCAACATTAAATACGATTCATGAAAAAGTAAAGAAAGAAAAACTTTTATCACCAGCAGTCATTGTTGTAGGAGAGGTTGTGAAACTTCAAAAACAGATTCAAAAACCAGAAGATACAACCTGTCATTTAGTTACCAAAATAGGAGATCAGCCATCAAAGTTAGCGCAGATATTAAAAGATCATGGATATAAGATCAAGGAACTTCAGACAGGAGAGATTTCTTATAGATATGATCGGATTTCCAAAGAGGAATTAGCGAAAGTGACCTATCTGATTTTTACAAGCAGATATGGAGTTCATGGTTTTATGAAACAGATGAAATCTTCGAATCTGGATCTTCGAGATCTCTTCGATAAAAAAATGGTCGTTGTAGGTAAAAAGACAAAAGATGTCTTGATGCAATATGGGATTATAGCAGATCTTATGCCAGAAGAAGCAGGAGAGATCAATCTTTCTGAACTTATGAAACAGGAAGTAGATGCAAAGGATGTGGTCTGGTACTGTAAAGGCATATCTGGTGGAGAAAAATTAAAAAAAGCCCTTACACCGATTTGTCAGGTAACAGAAAAGGTCATGTATGAAAATAATAGAAAGATTTTAAGTGAAATTCCAGAAATGAAAGATATCCGAAGTGTTTCTTTTACCTGTGCATCATCAGCTCGAAGATTTTTGATCAGATAGGAGAAGAAAAGCAACAATGGATAGAGAATATTCCGTGTATCAGTATTGGAGAAAAGACAACGAAGCAGCTTCGAGAAATAGGAGTACGGCATATTTTAGAATCTAAGGATACAACCTATGTATCAATGTTTTATAAAATCAAAGAATCAATGTTATAATAGAAAAAGAAAGGCAGAGTAAAATCATTATGGGATTTGAATTTCAGATTTTAGACAAACTTCAAACGATCCATACTCCATTATTAGACAGATTTATGGTAGCTATTACGAAACTGGGAGATGCAGGGATCGTATGGATCATTTTAACAGTCATTTTATTACTGATACCAAAAACAAGAAAATCAGGAGTATACATGGCAGTTGCATTAATTGTAGATTTGATCATTTGTAATGTGATCTTAAAACCGATCGTGGCAAGAATAAGACCATATAGCATTAATCAGACGGTCCAGCTGTTGGTCACACCATTGAAGGATTATTCTTTTCCATCGGGACATACAGCTGCATCATTTGCATCGGTCAGTGCGCTGTATTTTGCGGGAAGAAAGAGAATGGCAGCAGGAGCTTTGATAGTATCTGTTTTAATCGCGTTTTCAAGAATGTATTTATACGTTCATTATCCAACGGATGTTTTAGGAGGTTTGATCATTGGGCTCTTATGTGGATGGATCGCAGATATGATCATCCAAAAAGTTATGGAAAAAAGATCAAGGAAAAGTAGATAGATTTTGTACTAAATCAGATTCAAGTTGAATAAATTGGAAAAAAAGGCTATAATATGAATTATAAATCGTATGTAGAATACAATGTACGCATACAAGAATCTAATAATAATCACATCAAGAGTTGACATAAAGAGTAGATGATCAAGAAGAAGGAGAGTAGTATGAAAACAAAAATCGAAGTACAGTTTCAGGAACGCAACATAGATGTAAAAGACACAGAGAAACTTGTTAAAAGAAAATTTAAAAGCAGCTGGTGTTAAAATGAACACGATCGTAAATTTAGATATCTATTATCAGCCAGAAGAAGGTGATATCTACTATGTTGCAACAACAAAAGATGGCAAAGAGCTCAGCAATGAAGAAGCATTAAAAATCGAAGAATAAACTACATATCTATAAATGCCAAAAAATTAAATTCTAATTATAAAGGTAAAGACCATTTAATAAATATCGCAATGATGAATCTGCAGATGATTTTATTAAGTGGTTTTTATTTTTCATTTTTGGGGATACTAAATGAAATACAGGCAGGCAATATGTGCTTGACAAGCAGACAAAGCTTCTATATCCTATTATGAGGAAATGAAAAGAACAGGAGAAAAAGATTGAATGATTTAAGCATCAAATGGAAAGATTTTTATAAAAATGTATTTGCACTGGTCGTTCCGATGGCATTGCAGAATCTGATCAACGTTGGAGTAACAGCAGCCGATGTTGTGATGCTTGGAAAAGTCAGTGAAAAAGTATTATCAGGGGCCTCTCTTGCTGGCCAGATTCAGTACATTATGGTACTGTTTTTGTTTGGATTAACATCGGGGGCAACCGTTCTTACTGCACAATACTGGGGAAAAGGTGACAAGACAGCGATTGAAAAGATCTTGGCATTAGGGATTAGATCAGCAGTGATCATAACTGCGATATTTACTATCGCAGCATTTACAATTCCAGCATCGTTGATGAGAATTTTTACAAATGATCCACAGGTGATCACAGAAGGAGTTAAGTATTTAAGGATCGTTGCATGTTCATATATTATCATGGGAATTACCAATGTATATTTATATGTCATGCGAAGCATTGAACGAGTGATCGTGGCAACAGTTGTTTATCTAGCATCATTTTTATGCAATGTGATTTTTAATGCGATCTTTATTTTTGGATTATTTGGATTTCCAGCTCTTGGAATCCGTGGAGCAGCGATTGCGACATTGATCGCAAGGATTATGGAACTTGTTCTGGTTTGTGGTTATGCAAAAATATATAATAAAGATGTAAAATTCAGAGTTCACTATTTCCTTCATCAGGACAAACTGTTAGTGAGAGATTTCTTAGTCTATTCCCTCCCAGTTGTTTTAAATGAGGTAATGTGGGGGCTTGGAACATCAGCCAATACAGCAGTTCTTGGACATATGGGAAGTTCTGCAGTTGCAGCCAATTCTGTTGCACAGGTGGCGAGACAGTTAGCAACGGTTGTGTCTTTTGGGCTATCCAGCGCCACAGCGATCTATCTTGGAAAGACGATCGGTGAGAGAAAATTCGATCATGCAAGAGCCTATGCCAAACGGTTTATCATTTTAAGTGTGGTGATGGGAGTGATCGGAGGAGGATTGATCTTAATTGCATCTCCAGTTGTAATTTCTTTCTTATCCTTAAGTGCAACTGCAAGATACTATCTGAAAATGATGTTTTATGTGATGTCTTATTTTGTGATCGCGCAGGCATTTAATACAACAATGGTCGTTGGAATCTTCCGATCTGGCGGCGATACGAAGTTTGGCTTGATCATGGATGTATCAACGATGTGGGGATGTTCGATTTTATTAGGAGCATTGGCTGCATTTGTATTACATTGGAGTGTGCCGGCAGTTTATGTATTATTGATGAGTGATGAATTGATCAAAGTACCGATCACATTGATCAGATATCGCAGTTTCAAGTGGTTAAAAGATGTAACAAGAGATAATGTTTAAGAGAGATCATGAACATTTACGGGAGGATAAGGTCTATGGAAACAGAAGTGAAATTAACAAAACTCGCCCAGTGTGCAGGATGTGGGGCAAAAGTTGGAGCTGGAACTTTAGCAAAATTATTAGACGGAATTCCAACAAGATCAGATGAACGGTTATTAGTTGGTTTTGATAAAAGTGATGATGCGTCTGTCTATAAAATTGATGAAAATACAGCACTTGTTCAGACATTGGATTTCTTCCCGCCGATCGTTGACGATCCGGAAATGTTCGGAGAGATTGCAGCAGTGAATGCGATCAGTGATATTTATGCGATGGGAGCAGATCCAAAGCTTGCCTTAAATATCATGTGTGTCACAAAAGATATGCCAAAAGAAAGCATTCAGGCAATTCTACGAGGTGGTTATAAAAAAGCATATGAAGCAGGAGTGATCATCACAGGTGGACATACGATTCACGATCAAGAGCCCAAATATGGTTTATCTGTTTCTGGATTTGTACATCCTCAAAATTTTTGACAAACAGCGGGGCAAGACCTGGAGATATTTTAATTTTGACCAAACCGTTAGGAGTTGGAATTTTAACAACATCAGCAAAGGCTGAATTTATCGATCAAAAAGTAATGGATAAGATCTATGATCAGATGAGACAGCTCAATAAATATGCCAGAGATATTATGGTAAAATATGAAGTGCACAGTTGTACGGATGTTACTGGGTTTGGATTACTTGGACATGGTTATGAGATGGCACAGGGCAGTGATGTAACGATTCATTTTATGACAGAAGAGATTCCATATCACAAAGAAGCTCTTTCTATGGCAGACCTTGGAATGATCCGGAAGGTGCTTATAGAAATCGTAAATATGCAAGTGAAGGTGTCTCAAAAACGAAAAAAATAAATAGAGCATTGGAAGATATTTTATATGATCCACAGACATCTGGAGGATTGATGATCGCAGTTAGCGAAAATGATGCAAAAAAATTATTAGAGGATTTACAAAATACAATTCCATGTGCTAAAATAATTGGGTACATAGAAGAAAAAGAAGAAAAATCAATCATATTAGAATAGAAGAACGAACAGACAGGAAGAATGTTAAAACATGGTTTTTCCTGTCTGATTTTAGGCAGGCGTTATTCTTGATTGAGAATAACGATAGGAGAAAGAGATGAAAGATCAATTTCAAAGAACCATTGATTATGCAAGAATATCGATCACGGATCGTTGCAATTTATATTGTACCTATTGCCGTCCTGATCATGAAGAAATGTTGTCACATGGGAGATTTTAAGATATGAGGAGATCCTAAGAGTATGTAAGATTCTTACAACGCTTGGAATTGACAAATTTAAGATCACAGGTGGCGAACCGTTGGTACGAAAAGGTTGTTCAGATTTTATCCGTGAATTAAAGAAAACGGATGGAGTTAACAAAGTTACGTTAACAACCAATGGAATCTTATTATCAAAAGATTTAGTGAAATTAGCAGAGGCAGGAGTGGATGGGATTAATATAAGTCTTGATTTTATGGATCAGGAGAAATATAAAAAGATCACAGGATTCGATGGATACAAACAGGTCATATCAGTAATTAATAAAGCGGTCAATATAGGATTGAATATAAAGATAAATGTTGTGTTGACAGAACGGACGACGATGGAGGATATTCAAAAATTTATAGACTATATGAAAGATCATAAAATCTGTATACGATTTATTGAACAAATGCCGCTTGGAAATAAGAATACAACGATAGCATTAACAAGAAATGAAATCAGAAAGAACCTAAAAGATCAAGGGATCAGATTTCACAAAACCGAACAAAGAATGGGAAATGGGCCAGCAGTTTATGAAACAATGGAAGGATATAAGGGAATGATCGGATGGATCGAGGCATTGCATGGAAAATTTTGTGATACATGCAACCGTATTCGTTTGACTTCTATCGGTGAGATTAAACCATGTCTTTATTATGAAGAAGCAGGAAATTTAAGAGATCTGTTAAGAAAGGCTGAAACGTCAGACGAAGAGATCAAACAGGTTTTAAAAGAAATCATTTATAAAAAACCACAGGCACATCATTTTGAAGAAATGCCGTCAAACAGCAAGATGTATACAATTGGAGGATAAGATAAATGGGAGAATTTTCACATTTTGACCAGCATGGGAATGCGGTCATGGTCGATGTGACGAAGAAAAAAGAAACAACAAGAACAGCGATTGCACAAGGAAAGATCAAAGTTAATGATGAGATTTTTGAAAAAGTCAAAGAAGGAAGTATGGCAAAAGGAGATGTCTTAGGAACTGCAAGGATCGCAGGATCATGGCGGCAAAGAAGACATTTGAACTGATCCCGATGTGCCATCTTCTGATGCTTACAAAGTGTAAAGTTGATTTTGAAATGCTAGAAGAAACCAAAGAGATCAAAGCAGTCTGTCTTGTCAAAACAACAGGGAAAACAGGCGTTGAGATGGAGGCACTGACAGGAGTACAGATTGCTTTATTAACGATTTATGATATGTGCAAGGCAATTACAAACATAGGTTATGTCAGAGATACATTTAGTAGAGAAAACAGGTGGAAAGAGTGGTGATTTTGTATGGAAGGAATCATAAAAGCAGTCTGTATCAGTGAAAAACGAGGAACCGTGAAGAAAAATATCAACGAAGTCAATGTGATCAAAGACTTTGGATTAGAAGGAGATGCCCATGCAGGAAAATGGCATCGTCAGGTTAGTTTTTTGAGCGCGGATATTGTGGATGAATTCAATGAAAAAGGTGCTTCCGTGATCGAGGGTGATTTTGGGGAAAATATTCTTGCTTACGGCATTGATTTTAAGAAACTTCCAGTTGGAACAAAACTGATCTGTAATGATGCAAAGTTTGAGATCACTCAGATTGGGAAAGAATGCCATAGTCATTGTGAGATATATAAACGTGTTGGGGACTGTATCATGCCAAGAGAAGGTATCTTTGCAAAAGTATTAGAAAGCGGAACGATCAAAGTCGGAGATAAGATTGAGGTCATTTACCCAGAGAAAGATATGCCATACATGGCAGCAGTCATGACATTGAGTGATAAAGGCTCCAGAGGAGAACGAGTGGATACAAGTGGTCCAAGAGCAGCAGAAATCTTAAAAGAACATGGATTTAAGATCGTAGAAGAAATCCTTCTTCCGGATGAAGAAGCTCAGATCAAAAAACATCTGATCCGTTTAAGCGACAGCCGGCAGGTTGATTTGATTATCACAACCGGTGGGACAGGGCTTTCTCCAAGAGATCGTACACCAGAAGCAACTTTAGCTGTTGCAGACGCAATGTGCCGGGAATCTCAGAAGCGATCAGAGCAGGTTCTATGACGATCACAAAACGAGCCATGTTATCAAGAGGTGTCAGTGTAATAAGAAAGAAAACATTGATCATTAATCTTCCTGGAAGCAAAAAGGCAGTGGAAGAGAGTCTTTCTTTTATCATTGATCAGCTGCCACATGGATTAGATACTTTAAGGGAAAACACAGAAGATTGCGGAAGAAACTAAGAGAGGAGACAATGTATGGATATATCACCGATCATCATATCGATGAAAACGGCAACGATCGCGATTTTATTTACTTTTATTTTAGGACTATTAGCAGCAAGATGGATCTTATATCGTAAATCAGACGCAACAAGAATCTTCTGGGATGGAATCTTTACGATGCCATTAGTATTACCACCAACTGTTGCAGGGTTTTTCTTGCTTGTATTTTTCGGATCATATGGACCAGTAGGAAAATTGTTTGAAAATTATCTTGGGATCAAGATTGCATTTTCATGGGGCGCAACGATCCTTGCGGCAGTTGTGATGTCATTTCCATTGATGTACCGTTCTGCAAGAGGTGCCCTAGAACAGATTGATGAAGATCTGATCTTTGCGGCAAGAACACTTGGAATGAGTGAGTGGAGCATTTTCTTTCGAGTTATGATCCCAAATGCACTGCCAGGGATCATTTCTGGTGGAGTGCTTGCATTTGCCAGAGGACTTGGTGAATTCGGAGCAACAGCAATGATCGCTGGAAATATTCCGGGAAGAACAAGAACTCTGCCACTTGCAGTATACTCTGAAGTTGCAGCGGGAAATATGGATGCAGCATATCAGTATGTACTTGTGATCGTGATCATTTGTTTTGCAATCGTAGCAGCCATGAATATTTACCTGATCATGGAAAAGAAGAAACAGGAAGCGTAAGGAGAGATGTATGAGTCTTGAAGTAAAGATCAAAAAGAAACTAAAAGAATTTACATTAGAGTCAGAACTTAATGTAGAAACAGGTTGTACAGGGCTTATGGGACCTTCTGGAAGTGGAAAAAGCATTACTTTAAAATGTATCGCAGGCGTGGAAACTGCAGATAGTGGGAGAATTGTACTAGATGGGAAAATACTTTATGATTCCGAGAAAAAGATCGATCTGCCACCACAAAAACGAAAGATTGGATATTTATTTCAGGGATATGCACTGTTTCCTAATATGACGATTGAAGAGAATATCAAAATAGGATTAAGAGCAAAAGGATTTCCGAAGGATGAAATCGAACAAAAGACAAATGATATGATGAAACGATTTCATATCGAAGAATTAGCAAAAAGATATCCAAGACAGATTTCAGGAGGGCAAAAACAGCGAACAGCGTTAGCAGGATGCTTGTGTGTGAACCGGAAGTCATCTTGATGGATGAGCCATTTTCAGCGTTGGATGAATACTTAAGAGAACAGATGCAAGATGAATTATCCAATATGCTGGCAATGTTGGATAAACCAGCGATCTTGGTGAGCCACAGCAGTAAGGAAGTAGAAAATCTATGTGACAAAAAATACCATATTCAAAGAGGTCATATGGAAAAAGCCACATTACTATGAAATTTTACATAGCATTTTTAAGAAAGTGAGGAAGTTACAAATGAAAAAGAAATTTTTAGCAGTGTTATTAGCAGTAGCTATGGTTCTTGGGGTAACAGCATGTGGAACCAGTAAGGACAGCTCTAAATCCACAACAGAGGCAGTAAAGAAAGAAGAAACAACAACCATCACACTTGCAGCTGCAGCTAGTCTTGAAAAATGCTACACAGAGAAATTAATTCCAATGTTCGAAGAAGAAAATAAAGGAATTAAAGTAGAAGGAAGTTATGATAGTTCAGGAAAATTACAGAGCCAGATTGAAAATGGAATGGAAGCGGATGTATTTATGTCAGCAGCGACTGAACAGATGAACAATCTTGTCAAAGGAAAATACATCAGCAAGGGGGATGTTGTAGAATTATTAGAAAACAAAGTTGTACTGATCGCTCCTAAAAAAGGTGATGCAAAAGTTTCATCCTTTAAAGATATCACAAAAGCTGATACAATAGCATTAGGAGATCCTAAGAGCGTTCCAGCTGGACAGTATGCACAGGAAATCTTTACAAACTTAAAGAACTGGAATGATGTGAAGAAAAAAGCAAGCTTTGGAACAAATGTAACAGAAGTTTTAAATTGGGTAGCAAAAGGAAGTGCTTCTTGCGGTGTTGTATATGCAACAGATGCAGCAAGTAACAAGGATGTAAAAGTTCTTGCAGAAGCACCAGCAGATGCTTTAAAAACGCCAGTTATTTATCCAGTTGCAGCATTAAAGAAAAGTAAAAATAAAGATGCAGCTGATAAATTCGTAAAATTCTTACAGAGTGAAAAAGTATTAAAAGTCTTCAGATCTTATGGATTTACAATTAATAAATAAGAAGTAGAAGGTGAAAAACAATGAAATTAGTGGATACAAAAGATGCTGTAGGAACTGTGCTATGTCATGATATCACACAGATCATCAAAGGTGTTACAAAAGACGCAAGATTCAGGAAAGGTCATGTAGTCAAAGAAGAAGATATCCCAGTGTTGTTATCCCTTGGAAAAGATCATTTATACGTCTGGGAAGCCGGAGACGATATGCTTCATGAAAATGATGCAGCAAGGATCCTTTGTGATCTGTGCAAGAATGAAGGAATGAAAGAGTCAGAAGTTAAGGAAGGTAAGATTGAATTATCTGCAGAATATGACGGACTCTTAAAGATCGACAAAGAAAAACTATTTACCGTCAATTCTTTCGGACAGATGATGATCGCGACAAGATCTGGAAATACTCTAGTCAAAGCAGGGGACAAACTAGCAGGTACGAGAATCATTCCACTGGTCATTGAAAAAGATAAGATGCAGGAAGTCAAAGACAGGGTTGGGGATACACCAATCCTGTCTCTTCTGCCTTATAAGAAGAAAAAAGCCGTGATCTTAGCTACAGGAAATGAAGTGTATTATCATAGAATTGAGGATACATTTACTCCAGTTGTGGCAGAAAAGATCAAAGAATACGGTGCAGAAGTGACCAGTACAAAACAGTTGCCAGATGACAATGAACTTTTAACAAAAACAATCTTAGAAGCTATCGAAAATGGGGCAGAAATGGTATTATGCACAGGAGGATGAGTGTTGATCCAGATGACAAGACACCGCTTGCGATCAAGAATACAGGAGCCGATATCATATCTTATGGAGCACCGGTTTTGCCAGGAGCAATGTTTTTACTTGCATATTATAAAAAAGGAGATCAGATAATTCCGATCATGGGACTTCCAGGATGTGTTATGTATTCAAAGAGAACTGTTTTTGATCTTATTCTGCCAAGGATCATGCAGATGATAAAGTAAGTGCAGAAGAACTTGCACACCTTGGAGAAGGCGGATTATGTCTTGGATGTAAAGTTTGTACTTATCCAAACTGTGGATTCGGAAAAGGGTGGTAGACATGAAATCATATTTACCAAAACGTTTTGATTTCAGGGTCAGAGTTTTTATGGAAGAACCAGATTTTGGAAAAGGAGTTGCACAGTTATTATCATTAACAAGAGAGAAAGGTTCTTTATCTGCTGCATATAAATCCATGGGAATGGCTGCAAGCAAAGCATGGAAGATCTTAAATCGTGCGGAAGCAGACCTTGGAGTCAAATTAGTAGAACGAAAATCCGGCGGAAAGCAAGGGGGAGGTTCACACCTTACACCAGAAGGCGAAGATATTCTGAATCGTTATGAAAACTTTCAGAAAGAAGTTGCTGAAGCAGTAAAACGTTCTTTTATAAAAAACTTTGGAAATTCAGGAGAATCATAAAATATCATGAGAAAAAAAGAATTAAAAACAGTGATCACATTTGAGACAACAACACAGGCGATCGGTATGGAAAGTGCCTGCAAAAAACATCAGATCGCAGGAAGATTGATCCCAGTACCAAAAGAGATCACAGCAGGATGTGGAATGGTATGGATGACCCCTTTAGAAAATGAAGCATCTGTGGTACAATTTATGTCAGAACATGAAATCATCCACAAGGGGTATTTCAGGTAGAAATTTAAATTGGAGGTTAAGTATGAAACAGATTGATGAAAGAGGAAATGCTTGTCCGATTCCGGTTGTACACACAAAGAAAGCATTAGAATCAATGGATGGAGAGACAAAATTAATCGTTCTGGTAGATAATGAACCAGCTGTCCAGAATGTTACAAGATTTGCAGAAGGTAAAAACTGCGAAGTTAAAAGCGAGAAGATCTCAGACAATGAATTTAAGATTGAGATCATGGCAGAGAATTATACACCGGCAGATGAGGAAGAAGAGATTGTCTGTGCACCATCTGCAAAGGATGATTTTATCATTGCTGTATCATCCAACGAGATGGGACAAGGAGAGAAAGCTCTTGGTCAGACATTGATCAAAGCGTTTTTATTTGCAGTAACAAAACAGGATAAACTTCCATCAAAGGTATTATTTTATAATTCAGGAGCATATCTTACATGCGAAGATTCTGATTCTTTAGAAGATTTAAAAACATTAGAAGCAGAAGGGGTCGAAATATATACTTGCGGAACATGCTTAAATTTCTATGATATTACAGATAAATTAGCGGTTGGTTCCATCACAAATATGTATGATATCGTAGAAATGATGGAAAAAGCAGGAAAAGTGATCAAACCTTGAGGAATATCTATGAAAGATTTAATCATTGTAAGAGGCGGTGGAGATATCGCCACAGGTACAATTTATAAATTGGTAAAAAGTGGTTTTCATGTATTGATCTTAGAAATTGCACATCCATCTGCAATTCGTAGAAATGTTGCATTTTCAGAAGCAGTTTATGAAGAAAAGTGGCAGGTTGAGGATATGACCTGCCATCTTGCACATGATATTAAAGAAGCAGAACAGATCATGAAAGCAGGGAATCCGGCATTAATGATCGATCCAAATGGAGAAATGATCAAACAGTTGCATCCGATCGCAGTTGTTGATGCCATTCTTGCGAAGAAAAATCTTGGTACAACAAGAGATATGGCACCGATCACGATCGCTTTAGGACCTGGATTTACAGCAGGGGAAGATGTCGATGTTGTGATCGAGACGATGCGTGGACACAGGCTTGGAAGGATCATCAAAGAAGGCAGTGCGATCCCGAACACAGGAATTCCAGGAGTGATCAAGGGCTTTGGAAAAGAACGAGTGATCCATTCCCCAGCTAAAGGGATCTTAAGAAATATCTGTCATATCACAGATATGGTAAGCAAAGGCCAGTTATTAGCAAAGATAGAAACACCAGAAGGTACGATTGTTGATGTACCTGCAAGTATGGATGGATTACTGAGAGGTTTAATTCGTGATGGATATCCGGTGACAAAAGGATTTAAGATCGCAGATATCGATCCGAGAGCTGAAGAATACGATAACTGCTTTACAATTTCAGATAAAGCCAGATGCATTGCAGGTGGTGTTTTGGAAGCATTATTATATTTGAAAAATAATCTTTCTGATCAGCAGGAAGAAACGAATGTTCCTATATGTATCCATGAGAAACAAAAGGTAGAAACAATTTATGCAGATTATGCAGCAACGCATATCACGAAACCAGAGTGTGTCAAGGATGCAGTTATGAACGCATTGGCACTTGGCAACAGCGGAAGAGGTGTCAAACGAAAGTTCTCTGGATGCTGCAAGAAAGATTTACGAAGTTCGTACGAAAGTAGATCAGTTTTTTGACGGCTATGGAGCAGAACAAGTTGTATTTACCAGTGGAATTACAGAAAGCTTAAACACAGTGATCAAAGGAAGCTTAAATCATGGTGATCATGTGATCACAACGTTTATGGAGCACAACAGCGTTCTTCGTCCATTATATGAGATGGAACGACAAGGAGTTTGCTTAACGATCACTTCACCAGATGTGGGGGATATCAAACAGGCGATCACAAAAGATACCAAGATGATCGTGATGACGCATGCATCCAATGTGACAGGTGAAATGTTTGATATCCAAAGTGTTGGAAAACTTTGTAGAGAAAAAGGAATTTTATTTGTCGTTGATACCGCTCAAAGTGCTGGAGTGATTCCAATCTCCATGAAGGAAGATAATATCGATATATTATGTTTTACCGGACATAAAGGCTTGATGGGACCGCAGGGTATCGGGGGGATCTGTATTAGAAAAGGTGTAGAGATCCGTCCGTTAAAAACAGGTGGAACAGGAATCTTATCATTTTCGAAAACACAGCCAGGAGTGCTGCCACAGGCATTGGAAGCAGGAACATTAAATGGAATCGGAATCGTAGGACTTGGGGCAGCGATTGATTTATCAATACATATGGAATTGATAAGATACGTGAACAGGAAATGAATCTTATTGAAATATTTTATAAAAAAATTCAGAAGATCCAAGGAATTAAAATTTACCATGAAAAGCAATTAGATCTGACAAAACAAACCGCCATTTGTTCGATCAACCTGGAAGAATATGATTCCGGAAGTGTCAGTGATGAATTAATGGAACGTTTTCAGATACAGACAAGATCAGGTGCTCATTGTGCACCATTGGTACATGAGCATTTCGGTACGATAGAGCAGGGAATGGTAAGATTCAGTTTTGGACATGAGACAACAATGAAAGAAATCAACCAGATAATAAATGCAGTTAAGACTCTTGCAGAAGAATAAAGAGGAAAAAGATATGATCATTGCAGTTGCAGGTTCCGGTGGAAAAACAACGAGAGTTCATAAGTTAGCACAGTATTATAGAAGTCTTGGAAAGAAAGTCTTTGTCACAACGACAACTCATATGAAAAAGGAATCCGATACCGTGATCCCTGAAAATATAGAAGATATTCGAAAGCAATTAAATGAAACCGGATATTGTATGGCGGGAATGCCTGCGACGCCAGAAAATGCGTTAGTACAAAAGATCGGACCATTACCAGAAGATTTCTATGAAACTGCAGTAAAAGAAGCAGATATCACGCTGATAGAAGCCGATGGTTCCAGGGGAATGCCGGCAAAGATTCCAGCGGATTATGAACCAGTGATCCCTGAAAATATCGATGAGATTCATATTGTGATCGGAATGTCAGCACTTGGGAAACTAGCCAGCAAGGTTGTTCACAGACTTTCATTAGCGGATAAGGATTTAGAGATTAAAGAAGATACGATCCTTACACCGCTGCATTTACAAAAATTACTGAAGAAAGGATATCTAGGACCATTGAGAGAGCAATATAAAGATACAAAAATCAAAGTATATCCAGGACAGGCAGATACACTATATCAAAGAGTGATCGCTCGATTCTTACAGGAAGAAAAAGATGTCGCACAGATCAAGGACGATTGGTTTAAGATTCAGCCGAAATTAGTTATCTTCGGGGCTGGACATGTAGCAATCCAGTTACTCCGGATTGCGAAATTTTTAGATTTCTACACGATTATGATCGATGACAGAGAGGAATTTGCAGATCCAGAGAAACTATCACAAGCAGATGAAGTTTACTGCAGAGATTTTCATGACATAGAAGATATTTTGCCAGAACAAGATAACGCATTTTATGTGGTTGTCACACGTGGACATGCAAATGACAGATTATGTGCAGAAACGGTATTACGAAGACCATATCTCTATCTTGGAATGATCGGAAGCAAAGGAAAAGTTGCAAAAACCTTCGAGATAATGAAAGAAGAAGGATACAGTGAAGAACAGATCAGCACGATCCATGCACCAATCGGATTAAAGATCGGTGCAAGAACGCCAGAAGAGATTGCAATCAGTATCGCAGCAGAGATGATCGCAATCAAAAATCACGAAACAGAAAGTACGATGAGTAAAGAACTTTTTGAGACAAAAGAATCAGGAGTGCTGTGCATTATCACAAAGAAATCCGGTTCATCTCCACGAGGTGTTGGAAGTATGATGCTTGTCACAAAAGATGGAATTATTGGAAGTATTGGTGGAGGAAACTTAGAAAAAACTGTTATGGAAGAAGCACCATCGATGAAAGAGATCACAAGGAAAAAAATATGATCTATCGAATGCACAGAGTGCAACACTTGGCATGATCTGTGGTGGTAAAAATGAAATATTATATGTTCCAGTATAAAAAGACAGAAAAAACAACACAGGAGTAGAAAATGGGAAAATACAATTTTGACGAAGTAATCGACAGACATGGAACAGATTGTTTGAAATACGATTTTGGAATGAAGAGAAAAGGAAGAGATGACCTGCTTCCTCTTTGGGTAGCAGATATGGATTTTCGTCTGCCAGATGAGATTCTTGATGAATTTCATAAAAGAATTGATCATGGGATTTTTGGATATACGGATCCCTTAGATGAATATTTTGATGCAATGAACCACTGGTTTTCAACAAGATACGGATATACGATTAAACCAGAATGGGTAACACTTGGAGCAGGAATCGTTTATGCACTTGGAACAAGTGTTAAGGCATTTACCGAAGAAGGAGATGCCATGATGGTTATGCAGCCAGTGTACTATCCATTTAGTGAAGTTATCAAAAATGATGGAAGAAAACTGGTAACTGTCAGCTTCGTTATGAAAACAATCGTTATTCCATTGATTTTGAAAAAATGGAACAAATGATCAAAGAAGAAAATGTAAAAGCACTGATCTTCTGCAACCCACACAATCCAGTAGGAAGAGTCTGGACAAGAGAAGAAATGGAAAAAGTCGCAGAAATCTGTTTAAAATACAACGTAGTCTGGATGGTTGATGAGATGCATTGTGATTTTATTTTCCCAGGACATGAGTTTACAAGCTGTATGAATCTGGATAAAAAATTTCATGAGATCATTGCACTTTACAGCTCGCCAGGAAAGACATTTAATGTTGCAGGATTACAGCCAGCAAATATCATTATTCCAAACGAAGAATTAAGAAAAAAATATCAATGGGCTAATACACAGGCAGCTTACAGTCAGGGAAGCTTAATGGGACAGCTTGCTGTGAAGTATGTTACACAAAAGGTGCTGACTGGTAGATGAATTGGTAGAATATATATATGAAAACGTAAAGTATATGAGCCGATATGTAAAAGAGAACTTTCCAAAAGCAAAGATGGTAGAACCAGAAGGGACTTATTTAGTATGGGTTGATTTCTCAGGATATGGATTCAGCAATGAAGAATTAGAACATTTAATGTTAGAAGAAGCAAAATTGTGGCTGGATTCTGGAATCATCTTTGGACCAGAGACAGCACAGTTTGAGCGTTTCAACGTTGCGTGTCCACGAGTGACGGTTGAGCAGGCACTGACACAGTTAAAAAATGCACTGGATAAGCATCTGGCAGAGAAATAAGACAGATTTATCTGGATATATATTAAGATTGAGAGGAAAAGAAATGGAGAAACAAAAGAAAAATCTAGGATCTGTGGCCTTTCTTCCACTGATCGTATTTCTAGTATGTTATGTAGGATGTGGAATTACATTTACCTTGATGGGAGCAGACGACCCATTTGGAAAATTTCCACGTCATGTCGCACTTTTGGCAGGATGTGCGGTAGCACTTCTTTTAAATAGAAGTATGGATGTAAAAGATAAATTAAACATTATGACGACAAACATGGGAAATTCTGGAGTTATGATGATTGTTTTGATCTATCTGATGGCAGGGGGATTTCAGGGAGCAGCAGCGGCAATGGGAGGAAAAGATTCTGTTGTTAATCTATGTCTTCATGTGATTCCAGTAACATTTTTGATTCCAGGTGTATTTTTAATGTGCTGTTTTATCTCTACATCGATAGGAACATCCATGGGAACCATTGCAGCAATGGCACCAATCGCGATCAATGTGGCACAGGGAGCACACTTAAATGTTGCGATCGTTGGAGCAGCAGTGATCGGAGGTTCTTATTTTGGAGATAACCTTTCCATGATCTCTGATACAACGATCTCAGCAGCAGAAGGATGCGGTTCTGAGATGAAAGATAAGTTTAAGATGAACTTCTTTATCGCATTACCGGCTGCGATCGTGGCAATGATCCTTTATTCAGTGGTCGGAGGTACTGGAAGTGGAGCAATCAAGGCAGGAAGTTACAATATCATTGAAGTCCTTCCATATCTTATCGTTCTTGGAGCAGCATTGATGGGGATTAACGTTGCAGTTGTACTTTTTGTAGGAATCCTCTCTGCAGGTATTATCGGACTTTGTGTGGGAAGCTGCGGATTCTTTGACTGGATTCAGGCAATTGGAAATGGTATGAGTGATATGTTTAGTATCAGTATGGTTGCGATCTTGGTATCTGGAATCATTGGTATTGTTCGCGAATATGGCGGAGTTGAGTGGCTGGTAGGAGCGATTAGTGGCAAGATCAAGAATAGACGTGGTGCAGAATATGGAATCGGGCTGATGTCAGGAATTCTTTCTGCAGCAATGGTAAATAACACGATTGCTATTATTGTTACTTGTCCGATTGCAAAAGAAATCGGTGAAAAATACAAGATTGCACCAAAGAGACTTGCCAGTCTGGTAGATATCTTTGCCTGTGCATTTATCTCATTGATGCCACATGATGGAGGTATGTTAATGATCACGGCACTCGCAGATGTGTCACCACTTAATGTGTTAAAATATTCATTTTATATGTTTGGATTGATCATTGCTACTTGTGTGACGATACAGTTTGGATTGATGGATGAGAAGAATTAAGTTGAAAATACGGTAATTCATCAAGTATAAATAGAGATGGGAGTACGAAAAATGAATTTCCATCTCTATTTTTGTGTTTATTTATACCCGAAGGAACGTTGGTTAAAATTAGATTGTTTTAAACGGAAATGGTGTTGATTATGTGATTTTAGGACTTGAAAATCAATCTAAGATACATTACGCAATGCCGTTAAGGCATATGATAGGAGATGCTTTCAGTTATTTGAAGGAATATAAGGAACTGGAAGCCAAGAATAAAAAATATAAGAATTATAAGACAAAAACATGAATTCTTATCAAAAATTTCAAAAAGACAGATCGGTTGCATCCGATTGTTACGATTTGTATATATTATGGGGAGGATGAATGGGACGGCCCTCGTTCTTTGATTGATATGTTGGATATTCCAGAGGAATTTGAGTCATTGATTTCGGATTATAAATTTAATTTGATTGAGTTAAGGAAAAGTGAATTATTAAAGTTTCAAAATGAGGATGTCAAGACAATATTTGATATCTGTAGGTTTATTTATAATAGGAATATGATAAAATTAATAATATCTACAAAGAAAAAACAATATCACCAGAACTTGGAATGGTAATAGGTTCAATTACAGAAACGCAGAAATTAATTGATGATTCATTGAAAGTTAGAACAGGAAGGAGTTGAGTTGAATATGTGACAAGGCCTTAGAAGAAAGAGGAAGAGAGAAAGGAAGGATAGAAGGAAGAGTAGAGGGTGCAATTAAAATTTATAAGAAAGATGGAAGCATCAAGAAGAAGAATTACATAAAAAATATCATGGAGGACTTTTCTTTGGATAAAGAAGTTGCTGATAAATATGTAGAAGAATATTATTAAATTATAAAATTTAAACATAAAAATGGAGTTATTGCGTTATCTATAGTTCTTTTTGAACTTTTATTATGA
>ENA-OQBT01000695-OQBT01000695.1-human-gut-metagenome-genome-assembly--contig:-NODE-695-length-18668-cov-5.048541_pt1 | contig 18668 bp, 27 predicted proteins | sample MGYA00242749_ERZ504557 | MGnify/ENA primary metagenome ERZ504557 (study PRJEB26092, sample SAMD00036243) | human gut metagenome | host: Homo sapiens | study: EMG produced TPA metagenomics assembly of... | reverse complement strand
CGCCTGATAAGCGTGAGGTCGGTGGTTCGAGTCCACCTAGGCCCACCACACAGACCATCGTTTGGATTATTCCGGAACGATGGTTTTTTTTTCAACAGAAGGAGGGGAGACCATGACGGAAAGTGAAAGGCAGCTCCAGGCAATGGCCCTGTCGATTCAGGCAGCCCGTCAGCAGGCCGGATGCAAGGTATCTATTGCGGCACCGCCAGCAGCGGCTGATGCGATTCCCAATCTCGGCGGCGAAGCCCGGTCAGGCGACTGCCTGGTCAGTATGCTGGCCAGCGGCAGCAAGGGCAATGCAGCCTATATCCGTTGTGGGAAGACGAATATCCTCATCGACGCCGGCATCAGCTGCCGCCGTATCGAACAGGGGTTGAAGCGCTATGACTGCACCTTGAGCGACCTCGACGCGGTCTTCATCACCCATGAGCACTCAGACCACGTCAACGGCTTGGCGACGCTTCTCAAGCGGACGGCCATGCCCGTCTATACGACGGCCGAGACCTGGCAGGCCATGGGCCGGAAAGTAGAAGGCTTCCAGAACCGTTTCGTCCGGCTGACGCGGCGCGTAGGCCTAAAGGACATCCAGGTCATCCCCTTTGCCATCTCCACGATGCGGCCCGGCCCGTCGGTTATACTATCTGCCACGGCGATTCGAAGATTACCTTGGCGACGGACTTAGGCTGTGTCAGCCCCGACGTCGCAGCCGCTGCGGCTTATGCGGATATCCTCATCTTAGAAGCCAATCACGATGAGCAGATGGTCCGCAACGGCCCGTATCCGTATCCGCTCCAGCAGCGCATCCTTGGCCGCTGGGGGCATCTGTCCAACAAGACGGCAGCCGCTTTTCTGGCCGGGTTGCCGACGAAAGGCGTCATGCGGGTCCTCCTGGCCCACCGCAGCGAAAAGAACAATACGCCGTCCCTGGCGCTGCACACGATGCGTACAGTCTTATCCCAGGCCGGCCGGGTCATCGGCCAGGATATCTTATTACGTCTGGCCTGCCAGAAGGGCAGTGTCCGCTTCCAGGAAGGGAGTCATGAACTATGATGCAACGCAAACATATCATCACGCAGCTGCTGCCGTCGTCCTCATCGCTGTCGGCGTCTTCGGCGGCTTCAAGATCCACGATGCCTTTTTTACGCCGAGCGGCACTTATAACGGAACCGTGAACCAGCTCCAGGAACCGTCGAAATCGGATTCCATCTCGGATGCCCGAAATACGGCTGTCGTCCAGGCTGCCAAGAAGGTCAGCCCGGCCGTCGTCGGCATTACGACTAAAGTCTATAACCGCGATATGTTCAACCGGAAAGTCCTGGTCGGTGAAGGCGTCGGTTCTGGCGTCATCTTCGACAAGGCCGGCTATATCGTAACCAATAACCACGTCGTCGGTACGGCCAAGACGGTCATCGTCTCCCTGGCCGATGGCCAGAGTACGGAAGGGACCGTCGTCGGCCGCGATGAAAAGACGGACTTAGCCGTCGTCAAGATCAAGATGGACAACCTGCCCGTCGCTGAATTTGGCGACAGCGATTCCCTGCAGGTCGGCGAACCGGCCATTGCCATCGGCAACCCGCTGGGCCTGGAATTTCAGGGGACCGTCACGGTCGGCGTCATCAGCGCTTTGAACCGGACTATCGGTGCCGAAGGCAGAGCATGAAGCTCATCCAGACTGACGCTGCCATCAACCCGGGCAATTCCGGCGGCGCTCTCGTCGATGCTGACGGCAAGGTCATCGGCATCAACAGCGCCAAGATTTCTAAAGAAGGCGTCGAAGGCCTGGCTTCGCCATTCCTATCAACGCAGCCCGCCCGATCCTGCAGGACCTCATCCAGAACGGCAAGGTCGTCCGCCCGTACCTCGGCTTATACGGCCTGGACCAGCAGATGGCTGCCCGCTTCGGCATGAGATTGAATGTACCTGGCATTTACGTCTATAAAGTCGCTGCCGGCGGACCTCTGGATCAGGCTGGACTCAGACACGGCGACGTCATCTTGAAACTCGATGGCACCGATGTCAAAGACTTCAGCGCCTCCAGAGCGTCATGGACAAGCACAATGTTGGCGATTCTGTCAGCTGGATTATACGCGCAACGGTTCGGACCACGAAGTCACCGTCGTCCTCCAGGAAAGTCCGCAGAATGATTCGTCAGACCAGGGGGATGGGACCAACTGATGAAGTATCACGTCATTACCATCGGCAAGATCAAAGAGAAATACCTCACCGCCGGCATCGACGAGTTTTTGAAGCGCCTGCGCCCGTATGGCCAGGTCGAAGTGACCGTCCTTCCTGAAGAGAAGATGCCTGAGAATCCGTCGCCGGCCCAGAAGGCCCAGGTCCTCGACAAAGAAGGGGAGAAGATGCTGCGCACGTCCGCCAGGCTCGCACCTCTTCGCCCTGGATGTACAGGGGAAACTCGTATCCTCTGAAGATCTGGCAGCGTCCTTTGCCAAACTGGCCCTGTACGGCTGCAGTGAAATCTCCTTCATCATCGGCGGCCCCTTCGGCCTGAGCGACCTCGTCCGCCGCAAAGCCGACAACTGCATTTCCTTTGGCCGTATTACCTTGACCCATCAGATGATACGCCTCCTCTTATTGGAACAAATCTACCGCGCCATCAAGATTGACCGGCACGAACCGTATCACTTATAAAACAAAGCCCTTCCCGTGGAAGTTATGCCTATCCAGGGAGGGGCTTTTTCTTGACATCTCCCGGCTGCGGACGGTATAATAAACCTGAAACATGTGACTGACGGAAGTGGAGTTACCACGGGGAGCATGATTCATACGAGCCGACCGTCTGGGCGAAACGTTCCAGAAGTGTCGGTATTTTTTTATTTTTGCTTAACTATTCAGGAGGAATCACCATGAAAGAACTGCAATTAAAATACGGCTGCAACCCCAATCAGTCGTCGGCCCGGGTTTATATGAAAGACGGCAGCGACCTGCCCTTTACGGTCCTCAACGGCCGCCCCGGTTATATTAATTTGCTCGACGCCTTCAACAGCTATCAGCTGGTCAAAGAATTGAAAGAAGCAACGGGCCTTCCGGCTGCGGCTTCCTTCAAGCACGTCAGCCCGGCTGGGGCCGCCGTCGCCACGGAAATGAGTGATACCCTGAAAAAAATATACTGGGTCGACGATCTGAAATTGTCTCCCCTGGCTTCGGCTTATGCCTGTGCCCGCGGTGCTGACCGCATGAGCTCTTATGGTGATTTCGTCGCTTTGTCCGACGTCTGCGACGTTGAAACGGCAACGCTCCTCAAACGGGAAGTTTCGGACGGTGTCATCGCTCCGGGCTACAGCGACGAAGCCCTGGCCATTTTGAAGACCAAGAAGAAGGGGAACTACTGCGTCCTCCAGATTAACCCGGACTACAAGCCGCGCTTAATCGAATCGAAGGAAGTCTACGGCGTCACTTTTGAACAGGAACGCAACGAAGCTAAGATTACGACGGACCTCTTTAAGAATATCCCGACGAAAAACAAGGATATCCCCACCGATGCCCAGCGCGATTTGATGATCGCCCTCATCACCCTGAAATACACTCAGTCCAACTCGGTCTGCTACGTCAAAGACGGCATGACCATCGGCGTCGGCGCCGGTCAGCAGTCCCGCGTCCACTGCACGCGCCTGGCTGGTAACAAAGCCGATATCTGGTGCTCCGCCAGAATCCGAAAGTCCTGAATCTGCCTTTCCGCGACGATGTCCGCCGCCCGAACCGCGACAACGCTATCGACGTCTACATCTCCGATGATTACGAAGACGTCCTGGCCGACGGCATCTGGAGGATCTGTTCACGGAAAAACCGGAACCGCTCACACGGGAAGAAAAGAAAGCCTGGATTGCCCAGCTCCACGGCGTCGCCTTGGGCAGTGATGCTTTCTTCCCCTTCGGTGACAACATCGAACGGCTCATCGCAGCGGTGTCGACTACATCGCCCAGGCCGGCGGCTCCATCCGCGATGACAATGTCATCGAAACGTGCGATAAATACAACATCGCCATGGCCATGACCGGCCTGCGCCTGTTCCATCATTAAGCATATCCCCCTTTCTGTCGGGAAAGGTCGTTTTCTTTTATATTCAATGTTTGGGGTTTGATGTTTGAAGTTTGATGTAATGGCTTTTAAATTTAAAATCATTTGCTAACTGCTAACCCCTAACTGCTAACTGCTTAAAAGGAGCTGTCGCGATGCGACGGCTCCTTTTTTCACCAATTCCAGGAGGCCGCCCTTTGGGACGGCCCCTACGAACTACGAGCCACGAGCCACGAACCACGAACCACGAACCACGAAACAAGAAACAAGAGGTGATATCATGAAAACCTATACATCTGTCTGCCCTTATGACTGTCCCGATGCCTGCGGGCTTGTCGTTTCTGTCGACGACGGCCGCGTCGTGTCCGTCGCCGGCGATGGGGCCCATCCTTTTACGCGCGGGACGTTGTGCCCGAAGATGGCCCATTATGAACGGACCGTCCATTCGCCGCGCCGCCTGACGATGCCTTTGAAGCAGACCGGGCCCAAGGGAAGCGGCCAGTTTGCACCCATTTCCTGGGACCAGGCCCTGGCGGAGATTGCTGAAAGGTGGAAGGCGATTATTGCCGATTGTGGTGCCGAAGCCATCCTGCCTTATTCCTATGCCGGCACCATGGGCATTGTCCAGCATGATGCTCTGCACGGACTGTTTTACCGTCTGGGCGCTTCGGAACTGGATCGGACCATCTGCGCTCCGGCCAAAGGGCAGGGATTCAAGGATGTCATGGGCAGCACCATGCCGACGGCACCGCAGGAAGCTCAGGACAGCGACTGCATCTTCCTCTGGAGTCTCCACATGGTGGCGACGAATATCCATTTCCGCCACGATGTCGAAGCGGCCCGGCGCAAAGGGGCCGTCGTCTGGTGTATTGATACGTACCGCCATAAGACGGCTGATTTAGCCGACCATTTCGTCGCCGTCCGCCCGGGGACCGATGGAGCCTGGTCCTGGGCATGATGCATGTCCTCGACCGTGATGGACTGGCCGATGAAGCCTTTCTGGCAGCAAACGTCCTCGGCTGGGACGAACTGAAAGTTCAGGTCCTCCCCAAGTATACGCCGGAAGCCGTGCAGGCTATCACCGGCGTACCGGCTGCGACTGTCGTCGCTTGGCCCAGGCCTACGGACAGGCCCGGGCGCTTTCATCCGCCTCGGCAGCGGCCAGTCGCGCTATCGCAACGGCGCCATGACGACACGCCTCATCACCTGTCTGCCTGCCGTCGTCGGCGCCTGGGGCAAGAAAGGGACCGGCCTGTTGACGTCGGCATCGGCGTCGAAAGCCTATAATAAAGAAATCGTCACCCATTCCGATTGGAAACAGCCAGGCAAGCGCATCGTCAACATGTGCTGCCTCGGCCAGGCCTTGACGGAAGATGATAGCATCCGCAGTCTCTTCGTCTATTCGTCGAACCCGGCCTGCACGGCGCCGGACCAGAACCAGGTCCTGAAAGGACTTTGCCGGGACGATTTATTCACCGTCGTCCATGAACGCTTCATGACTGATACGGCCCGCTATGCCGACCTCGTCCTGCCGGCGACGACGTCGCTCGAACACGACGATGCTTATTATTCTTATGGTAACTATACGATCCAGTGCGGCTATGCGGCCATTCCGCCAGTGGGTCAGAGCCGCTCCAACTGGCACGTCGCCTGTGACCTAGCTCATGCCTTGGGAATCAAGGATAAGTTCTATAATCGCTCGGAACGGGAACTCGTCGAAGCCTTGGCTGCATCGACGACAAAATGGCCCCTGCCTGTAGACCGGCAGCGACTGCTCCAGGGCCTGCCGACGCCGCTGCCCTTGCCAGACGATTATCAGACTCGCTTTGGTACGCCATCAGGGAAAATCGAAATCCGCAACGATGCCTTGGCCCAGCCTTTGCCTGACTATATGCCCCTAGCTGAAGACGAGGGTACACTGGCTTTTGTCAATGGGCCGGACATGCGCATCCTCGATTCGTCCTTCAATGAACGGGACGAGCTGACGGCCGGCCACATCATGGACCTCTTCGTCCATCCCGATGATGCAGCCCGCTATGGACTGACAGAAGGGCAGACCGTGACCTTGGCCAATGAACGGGGCCAGGCCGATTTCACCGTCGTCATTTCCGACCGGACCGTACCAGCCAGGTCGTCAGCGAAGGCGTCTGGTGGCGCGAACGGGTCAAAGGGCAGGGGGCTTCGGTCAACGTCCTCACGTCCCAGCGCCTGACCGATGAAGGTGCCGGCAGCACCTTCTACGACGTCCGGGTCTCCATCATCAAGTAGAGAGCACTGTTGCCACATCCGTAGAGGCGGGCTTGCCACGTGGGCGCCCGCCAGCAGCTGTGCGTTATTGGCTGTCTGGCGGATATGCCATCTGACAAGTAAAAATACTTGACAGATGGGTCGCTTTCCGTTATAATACCAAAGTACGCTGTTTGAAAGGCGGTGAAGCCATGCTTGAAGATGTAGTCCGCAAGGGACGGCTCCTCGATTTGTACGGGCCTTTGCTTACGGAAAAACAACGGCGCTGCATGGAAATGTATTTCGATATGGACTTGTCCCTTAGCGAAATCGGTGAAGAACTGCACATTTCCCGTCAAGGTGCCTATGACATGCTCAAGCGCGCGTCCCACTCGCTGGAAAATTACGAACAGCGCCTTCATCTGCTGGCCCGCTACGATGCGGTCCGGGATAAAATCGATGAAGTAGAGCGGCTTCTCGACCGGGAAGAACCGCAGACCCTTGAAAGAGCGAAACAGCTTTTGCATGAAATAGAGTTATAGAAGGAGGCCCCTTATGCCATTTGAAAGTCTGTCCGAACGATTCCAGGCGGCATTTAAAAAACTCCGCGGCAAAGGGAAGCTTTCTGAAGAGGATGTCAGCGAAGCGCTGAAAGAGATGCGCCGCGCCCTTCTGGAAGCGGACGTCAACTTTGCCGTCACCAAAGATTTCATCAAGAAAGTAAAAGAAAAGGCCGTCGGCGAAGAAGTCTTCGGCAGCCTCAACGCGTCGCAGACGGTCATCAAGATTGTCCGCGATGAACTGACGGAACTCCTCGGCGGGACACAGAGCCGGATCACCATCGCCCCCAAGCCACCGACCATCATCATGCTCGTCGGCCTCCAGGCGCCGGCAAGACGACGACAGCTGCCAAACTGGCTAAGAAGCTGAAATCCCAGGGCAAGAGCCCGCTCATGGTTGCAGCCGACGTTTACCGTCCGGCCGCTATCACGCAGCTGCAGGTCCTCGGCCAGGAACTGGACATGCCCGTCTACACTGAAGAGGGCAGCAAGGACCCTGTAGCCATCGCCCAACATGCGATACCCTATGCGACCAGCCATTTACGCGATGTCGTCATCATCGATACGGCCGGCGTTTACATATTAATGAAACACTCATGGATGAACTCATCAATATCAAGAATGAAGTCCATCCCCATGAAATCCTGCTCGTCGTCGACGCCATGACCGGTCAGGATGCCGTTACGGCTGCATCGGCCTTCGATAAAGCCTCGGCATCGACGGTATCATCATGACCAAGCTCGATGGCGATGCCCGCGGCGGTGCTGCCTTGTCCATCAAGGCCGTCACGGGTAAACCGATCAAGTTCATCGGCGTCAGCGAAAAGCTCGACGGTCTGGAAGAATTCCATCCGAACCGCTACGCATCGCGTATCCTTGACTTAGGCGACGTCGAAACGATCATCGAAAAGGCCCAGGCGGCCTTCGATGAAGAATCGATGGAAAACATGAAGAAGACCATGAAAAGTGGTACCTTCACCTTCGATGACTTCCTGTCCCAGCTCCATATGATCAAGAAGATGGGCAATATGGGCAGTCTCCTGAGCCTCATTCCGGGCATTGGGAAATACAAGAAAGAACTCGACAAAGTCGACATGGACGGCAAAGAATTCAAACGAATCGAAGCCATCATCACATCCATGACGGCCCAGGAACGGTCGAGTGCCAATCCGAAGATGCTCATCAAGGACAGCCGCAAGCGCCGCATCGCCAAAGGCAGCGGCACCCGCGTACAGGATGTCAACCGCCTCATCAAGCAGTTCGCAGAAATGCAGAAGATGATGAAGCAGGCCAAGAAAGCACAGAAGAATAAACGACGGGGTTTCATGCCGCGTCTGCCTTTTTAAATGGATTTCCCTTTTTTGTGGAAATAAGATACTATATCAAGGAGGTGATTTTCAATGATTAAAATTCGTTTGGCTCGTTTAGGTGCTAAAAAGAAACCGATCTACCGTGTCGTCGTCGCTGATTCCCGCGATGCTCGTAACAACGGTCGTCCGGTCGCTACGTTGGGCATGTACGATCCGTCCAAAGACATGGACTCTCGTCTGACCGTCGATGCTGAAGCAGCTGTAGCATGGCTCGGCAAAGGCGCACAGCCTACAGATACGATCCGTTCTATCTTCAAAAAAGCTGGCATCATGGCTCAGTTTGAAGCATCCAAAAAGTAAGTGAGGCTGGATACTATGGAAGAATTGATTGCATGTATCGCCCGGTCCCTCGTCAAGAACCCGGATGCGGTTACAGTTACCAAGATTCAAAAAAAAGGCCTCGAAGTCTATCAGCTTCATGTCGCACCCGAAGATATGGGTAAAGTCATTGGCAAACAGGGTAAAATTGCGAAAGCATTGCGCCTTGTTGTCAAGGCTGCGGCAGTGAAGGCTAACAAGAAAGTATCAGTGGATATCGTATAGGAGGAACCATGGATCAGATTACATTGCGCGTTCCTGTCGCTGTCAAAGCAAAGGTGACGCAGGCCCTCAAGGATCGTATCCTCAAAGGTGCTGACCAGGCCCTGAGTGACATCGATCGGGAAATGCAGAACCTGGAATTCCAGGCTAAACGCATGATGACCGAACAGGCTAAAATCGATGCCCAGGGGTTGATTTCCTTGCGTGCTAAAGTAGAAGAACAAAAACAGCGTCTCGCTGCAGCAAAAGCAAAGGCACAGCACGACAGAGAAGAAGCTGAACAGTTGACAATCGGTTCCGAAATCAGACAAGGCACGCTCGAACAGACTGTCGTTGTCAAGGTCGGCGATGATTTAGAAAAATTGATGGGAACAGAAATCTTGCTTGAAGACGGCAAGATTGTTTCTATCCGCCAATAGAATACGATGGCTGAATTAGATCTTTTCACAATCGGTCAAATCGTTGCCCCGCACGGCGTGCGGGGTGATGTTCGTATTTATCCCGATACGGATTTTCCGAAACGATTCCTGAAAATGAAATACGGTTACATCAACGGCAAGAAATATGAAGTAGAATCTGCACGTCTTCATAAGCGGGTCGTCCTCATGAAATTTGTCGCGTCGATGATCGCAACGCAGCGGAACTCTTGGTCAAGAAAGACCTGCAGGTCCCGCGCGAAGATTTAGTACCCCTGAAAAAAGGCCAGCACTATATCTACGACATCCTCGGCTCGGCCGTATATGACCTTCAGGGCCATGAACTGGGAAAACTTACAGACGTACTGCGCACGGGCAGCAACGACGTCTACGTCGTCACTGCCGATGACGGCAAGGAAACACTCCTGGCCGCCATTCCCGATGTCATCAAGTCCATTGATGAAGGCGAAAAGAAAATCGTCGTCGATCCGCCGGAGTGGGTGGACGAATGAGAATCGACATTATCTCACTCTTTCCGGAGTTCATCGAAGCTTTTTTCCAGCACAGCATCATCGGGCGGGCCCGGGCAGCCGGTCTGTTGGATCTGGATGTGACCAATCCACGTAATTTCACGTATGACCGCCATCACATGGTCGATGATACCATCTATGGCGGCGGCTGTGGGATGCTCATGAAAACAGCGCCCCTCTATGCCGCTGTCGAAGCTGTGCGGCGCCAGGTGCCGCGGCGGCGTATCATCTTCATGGGGCCCGCAGGGCAGACCTTTACGCAGGCCAAAGCACGCGAGCTGGCGACATACGACCAGCTTATTTTATTATGCGGCCATTACGAAGGCGTCGATTACCGCGTTGAGCAGGATTTGGCCGATGAAACCATTTCCGTCGGCGATTACGTCCTTACTGGCGGTGAACTGCCGGCTATGACCGTCACCGATGCCGTGGCCCGCATGATTCCCGGCGTCCTCGGCGCAGCTGCCGGGGCCGTTGACGATTCTTTCTATTCGTCGCTCCTGGAATATCCGCAGTACACGAAGCCTGCCGTCTTTCGCGGCATGGCCGTACCGGAAGTCCTGCGAAACGGCGATCACGCCAAAATCGATGCCTGGCGCCGGGAGGCGTCGCTAGCGCGGACCTTGGAATTACGGCCAGATCTTTTGCAGCACTGCGATTTGTCGCCAGCTGACCAAAAGATACTGGCAAAACTGAAAGGGGCGAAAAAAGGATGACTTCCCCTTTGTATGTAGGATTGGTTCATTATCCCATATATGATAAGAACTTTAACGTCATTGCCACGGCTATTACGAACTACGATTTGCACGACATTTCGCGGTCAGCCAAGACGTATGGCGTCAAGAAATATTTCATCATCCACCATATTCCGGGGCAGCTCGATATGGTGCATAAAATCATGGATTTTTGGGAAAGCCCGGTTGGCCGCAACTATAACGGCTACCGCACACAGGCTTTCGATATCGTAGACATCCGCCCGTCCATCGAAGCGGCTGTCGAAGCAGTCACCACCGCAGAAGGGAAGAAACCTTACGTCGTCACGACGGATGCGCGGACCTATGCCAATACCATTTCCTACAAGGATTTGCGGCACAAGCGGGAAGAAGACGATACGCCGATCCTCCTGCTCTTTGGCACGGGCTATGGCATGACCAAAGAAACGATGGAAAAATTTGATTTCATCCTGGAACCGATTTACGGCGCCGGGGAATATAATCACTTATCTGTCCGTTCGGCAGCAGCTATCATCTTAGATCGCCTGGCCGGCGAAGATTGGTGGAAATAAAGGGAGGCATTTGAATGTCTGGACATTCTAAATGGGCGAATATTAAACGTAAAAAAGGGAAAAACGACGCAATCCGCGGCAAGATTACAACCAAAATCGGCCGTGAAATCACGATTGCTGTCCGCATGGGCGGCCCGGACCCGGTCGGCAACATGCGTCTGAAGCTGGCCCTTCAGAAAGCAAAGGAAAACAATATCCCGAAGGATAACATTAAACGAGCTATCCAGAAAGGCGCTGGCGCTACAGAAGGTCAGAACTACGAAGAAATCGTATATGAAGGCTATGGCCCGGCAGGCGTTGCCGTTACGGTCAACGTCCTCACAGATAACCGCAACCGCGCAGCGGCTGCTGTCCGCCATGAATTTTCCAAATGCGGTGGCAACCTCGGTGCTACGGGCTGTGTCAGCTGGATGTTCCACAACACGGGCATCTTCGTCGTCAACCGCGACCAGGCTGATGAAGACCAGATCATGGAAGTCGCTCTCGACGCCGGTGCCGATGACGTAAAAGTCTCCGATGAAGACTACGAAATCATCACCACGCCGGAAGCTTTCGATGCTGTCGAAAAAGCCCTGGCTGACAACAACATCGAAACGGAACACGCATCGATCACCATGGTTCCGGAAAACACGATCAAACTCACCGGTGAAGACGCTGAAAAAATGGAACGCTTCGTAGACGCCCTCGACGAACTCGACGACGTCCAGGACGTATACCACAACGCAGAACTTCCGGAAGAGGAAGAATAAAGAAAAAAGGGCTGCCGCCTGCACGGCAGCCCTTTTTTCGTGGTTCGTTTGGCGTTTGCCGTTTGACGTGATGGTTTAAACTTTGTAGGGGCCTCCATAGCCGGAGGCCCGCGTGAATCCTGTGGATAGCCTCATTCTGTATTTGCGTGGATTTTCGACAAAAGATGAACGACCTACGACGAACGATTTTTTTCAAATGTTGTAATAACAACAGATTCCCTCCACTATCCATGGTATACTACGTTCAGAAGTTGAGAGAAAGCTCACTCAGAGATAAGATAAAAGTTGTCCACATACTTTAGGAGGTAGTTACTATGTTGAAATCCGTTCTGAATAAATTTGCTGCTAATGAAAAAGTTACGTCTGACATGATCATGGGCGATATCCTGCGTATGCATCCAGAAGTCGTCGATACCCTCATCGGTCAGGGCATGCACTGCCTGGGCTGCCCGTCTTCCCAGCAGGAAAGCCTGGCAAACGCCTGCTTCGTCCATGGCCTCGACCCGGAAATTGTTACCAAAGCCGTCAACGTTGCCATTGAAGCAAACAAACAGTAAGGGGAGGATATCATTATGAGCGCATTTTTAGGACCTATCCATTTTTGGTTATACAATAAAATCCAGTTCCAGGAAAGCCTGATCGACGAACTCATCCGCTATGCATCCAGCCAGGGCTGGTCCGATGGCGATCTGGCTGATAAATACGGCAGCAAAGACCGCCGCAAACTGGATGAAGTCATCGACGAATCGAACATCCACGGCTGGCTCCAGTCGCGCATCCACGACGCCGAAGGCCGCTATGCCGCTTTCGTCCTCGCCGTTGCCGGCAATGATGATGCCCGCCTGGAAGCACTGAAAAAAGCCGCTTACGACTTCGGTGCCAGCCAGCACCTGAGCGCCGCTACGGCACCGGAAGCCTTCCACCGCCTGGACGACCTGCTCCTGGACGGCATGCCCTGTGACCAGGTCAACCGCGTCCGCGAAAGCGATGACAACCGTATCGCCTGGGACCGCACCATGGACCTGCACAGCGAATTCTGGCAGGGCCGCGGCGACCTCTACTATGCCCTGCGCCAGTCCTTAGTCGAAGGCATTCTCGCCGGCACGGACTACACTATGGTCAGCCCGGCTGACGGCCAGTACGAAATCGTCAAAAAAGCTGCGTAAATACGAAAGGGGAGAGAACATCATGTACTGTACAGAAGTTATGGTCAAACAGCATGCCAATATTTCCCGCATGCTGAAAGTCATCAAAGAAATTTGCTGCGGCATCCTCGAAGGAGCTGAAATCGATCAGAAAGAATTCGCGGAAATCCTCGATTTCATCCGTCGTTATGCCGATGGCCATCATCATCGCCGGGAAGAACTCGTTCTCTTCCCGGAAATGGTCGACCACCTGGAAGAAGTGGCATCCATCATCATCAAACACGGCATGCTTGTCGAACACGACCTCGTCCGTGCCCACGTCCGCGCCCTCGACGAAGCCCTCAAACTCTACGCCCAGGAACCGAAGACCGAATACAAACTCCAAATCCTGACGGAAGCCATGGCCTATGCCAACCGCTTGCAGCAGCACGTAGAAAAAGAAAATAACGTCGTCTACCCCTTAGCCGACCGCGGCCTGTCGGACGACATCAAAAATAAGATCGACACCACCGTCCACGAAATGGAAGCCGAAGAAGGCCCGGACTTCGCCAAAGGCTACCTGGCTCTCCTGGACCGCCTGGAAAAGAAATACCATATAACTACAAACTAAAGACTACAAACTACAAGGGCTCGTCGCTTAATGCGGCAGCCCTTTTTTGGCACGATGACAGAATCTGTCTACGAGCGTGTGTATAATCTACAGTAGCTTAAAGATTTGAGTGCATTTCGAAAGGTGGAATCTTCATGAAAAAACTTTGTACTGTTTTCTTTACCTTGCTGCTGCTGGCCTTTGCTTCTGTGGCTTCGGCAAATTATCCGTACTACCTGAACGGCAATTCGGACTATGTCCGCGTGGACGGCCATATGGGCACGGCCTGGTACGTGGACAAGACGTCGCTGGTCAACCAGATGTACGCCCCGCCCTATTACAAGTTGGCCATCAATGTCGTTACAGCCAAAAGCGCCGTCGGTGACGAAAACGATTTCTACAACGGCGGCGAAGGCGAAATCGTCGGCGTCAAGACTACTACTTCTACTACAACATGGATTCAGACCGCATGTGTGTCCTCGACAACAACGGTGATTGGCGCTACCTGGACCCGCAAGGCAGCTGGGCCGCCACCGGCGTCGCCCTGCCGGCCGGCCAGATGGCTTTCGAATTAGCCTACGGCCGCAGCTTCTATTGATTTAGCAAACATCGTAGTTCGTTCATCGATGGGCTCGCTGGCGCATCGCTCGGACTCAGATGGCGCTGCGCGCCTTTAAACTCCAAGTGACAATGACGCTTCGGGAAACCTTCAGCGCATAGCGGGTCGCCCACACGGCGACCCCTACAACGATGGCGCGCTGTGTGCCTTTGTAATCAAACTGACAATGCGTCCTCGGGTGGCCCCTGCGGCGCATAGCGGACGCCCATACAAGGTCGCCTTGTGGCGACTATTAAATAATCACGTGGCTAAGCCCGTCGCGTAGGGGGCGCCATAACCGGCGCCCCGCGCGAAGCCTGTGCATAGCCTAATTCATGACGAATGGCACACGGTCGTTAAAATTCAAAGCCCCAGACTTATGAAAAAGAATGGCATGAGTCTGGGGCTTTTCTATACACTGATTTACTTTCTGTTTGTGTAATCTTAGAAATAGACAGAATATGTCTTTTCCGTTTGCTATGATGTAACAGGAGGTGATAATTTGAAAGTGGGAAAGGTTTCGCGGGTACTGGGACTGTATTCGCAGCTGCTGGACGGCCAGACTATCAAGAAGGCAGCGGCTGCCCAACAGTATGGCGTGAATGAGCGCAGCATCCAACGGGATATTGAAGACATCCGGGATTTTTGCATGATGGTATGACCGTTGGCAACGGGACGCCGTGCGACATTGTCTATGATTACGTCGACAAAGGATACCGCATGGAGTATGTTGATAACGTAACTACGGGAAAAACATCGAAATGCGGCCGCGGAGCCGGGAAAACCACGTCAAAGAGGCTAAAATCGTTGAAATGTAATCATCTGAAATTTGAGTTGATTTTCAGAGATTTATAATGTAAGGAGCTAGGCATGAGGTATAATTCTCGTGTTAGATGGTGTAAAATAATTGTGGGGAAACTTTAATGCATTAAAGAAAATATAAAAAGAGAAGGAGCTCCTTGTTGTATAATAAGTTTAGAGCAAACCAATACGAAAGGAGTTCTTCTCATGTTTAGTATACAACAAATTGCCAATGTTTGGGTACATTTTTTCAATGAATCTCTTCAAAATATCTTATCCCAAGAAGTATCCCTGGTTCAGTTGAGCCAGAAGTTGGAACAATTGGTGAACCAAACAGGAGGTGAGGTGTTAAAAGCCATCTTGGAACAAGCGGATAAAGCTATCTATGTTGCCAGCAAGCCGGAACATCGCTATCAGGTCAAAGCCCATCGCTCACGGACATTGACGACCCTTTGGGGAGAGGTTACCTTTACCCGGACATATTATCAGGACAAGACAGATTCTTCCTATCATTACCTGTTAGATGAATGGCTGGGATTGGATAAGTCTACGCATATTGAGCCATTTTGGCGAGCTCGTTTAGTCACACGTTCTGCGGATGTCAGTTATCGTAAGTCCGTTGCGCTTACGACCCCGGCCCGTTTGAGTGGGCAAAGTGTCTTACAGTCTATTCGTAAATTAGGGACGATTCCCAATCAGGCGGCGGTGATGCCAGCAGCGAAACCAGGGATTCATAAGGTGTATGTGGAAGCCGACGAGGACCATGTAGCGATGCAAAAAGGTCATGCGAAAGAGATGAAGCTGATCAATGTCTATGAAACGAAAGTGCCCGTCTGCCAAGGACGCCGAAAGCTCCTCGGACGGCGTACTTTTTCTGGATGGGAAACTCCGTCCCAGTTATGGCCAGCTGTAAATCGGTATATCCAACAGACATATAGGACAGAACAGATGCCAGAAGTCGTAATTAAAGGAGATGCTGCTGCATGGATTAAATCAGGGACCGAGTACGTATGGAACAGTACTCATGTGGTCGATGGATACCATGCCAGTCAATACCTCCGTAAGATTGCAGGCAAGGGTACAAGTACGGCCTTGTATGAGGCACTGAAAGCCAATGACTGCGAAGCTTTCGTGAAAGAAGTACAGCGAAAACTGCGGAAAAGTCCCCAACGGGAAAAAGCCATCCGGGACAGCTATCAGTACATCATGGCAAACTGGGGGGTATCCATAAAGCCTTGACCCAGCCAGATGCTGCTAGCAGTACGGAAGGACACGTAAGCCATATGCTGTCTGACCGGCTGAGTTCCCGGTGTATGGGATGGAGTCCCATCGGAGCCGAACAAATCGCCCGGATGCGCACCTATATAGCGAATGGCGGTAATCTGGAAGCCTATGCGCGGAAACAATTCACAGCACATAGACAGACGATGAAACCCGAAGTCAATCAAGAAATATTGAAGAAAGAATGGAGCCGTCGAAAACTGCCGTATTGTACATACATCCCTGACAAAGCAGCTCATATGCCAGGTCGTGAATCCACCTCGACAGGTGAATGGATGCGACTCATAGAAAATGGTGGTTATCAGCATGTTATGTAACACTTATACCGAGGTCCTTCTTCTCATTCAAAAAAATTCCCACAATATGTTGACACCTTCAATTAGAGCAAATTGCTTGACAAAAATAAAAGGGAACGTCATCCATTGCGTCTTCATCGAAAAGTTCATCGGAAAACTGGGGGAAACGTACCATATACGGGAAATCGTCTAAGATAAGTGAAATGCTAATCAGATGGTGCATAGCATGAAGATATAGGCTTTTACTATGGTTTCCTTCGGACAGGAATTCGAGGATATGTCGCAGCTATCGAAGGAGAGAATTAAGTTCCCGATGGAAGAAAAAATTATCCGTGGTGGCACCCCTGTCCTCAAATGGATAGTCGGAAACGTCGTCATGTGGCAGGAATTGGCTGGTCACATCAAGCCTGACAAAATCCGTCGAAAAAATCGACGGATTTTTTGTCTATCATGGACATTGACCGAAAAATACGGCAACAATGATGACGACTCCATTTATGACGAGTGCGGTCTGCCAATCATTTGAAGTGTTACCTCAGTTGTCGCTTTCCATATTCTCTGTACAGAGTGATGTGTACAGAGAATATGGAATAGAGAAATGGACGAAAAAATCAAAAACAAAACCCTAGCAATCAGGGATACAGGAGTCATGAACATTTTTGATACAAGGAGAAAGTTAAATGTTTGACAGAAAATTTTGAATTTGACGGGTTGGTATAGTTCCTTAGAGACAACGAAGAAAATATAACCAATACAAAATTTATCTTGACCGGAAAATAAATGGATGAAAGAAGGATTTAAGTAAGGAGATATCTATTTTTTATTTTATCAGATTAATGAAAAGATGCCCTAAGGCTCCTACAAAACTTAGAACATCAAATATAGTACCTTCAAGTGTCGTGGGGAAAAGGAACATCATAATCATGTCCAAGTATGTTGGGTTTTCTGGTGACTCAAAGATATCTGAATAGTCACCGTATGCCATGATGCCCCAGGCCGCTGCTACTAACAGAGAAAACGAAATGCGTTTGAAATAGCCTTCATCTTTCATGTCGTCGATGACCCCATAAAGACCTACGATGGCAAAGAAAGCCGGGATGATGCGAGAAGAATAGGATTTTGCGCTGGTGTCCAGTGGAATAGCCATCCTGTGATTTTCTCTGTGAGCCACTCTAAAAAGAATACAGAAATAAAATATATGAATAACTTTCCTATAAAATCTTTTGTTTTTTCCATTGTAATACTCCCTAAAAAATATTATCGATACATGATATTTTTTTCAGCAATTTTATAATTACGAAGTTTATCTATGCTGACACCACCTGCTGCCGTTGCGATATCTTTGCACCTACGATAGTTGAAGCATCTCCTGTTTCTGGTATAGCAAGCTTATGTAGAGCCTTAGCGAGTTCTTTGTTAGTGCAGACTGTTGCCATTTGAAGTCATGACCTTTCATTTTAATAAGCTATTTACTTCTAAATAAATAGATAGATACCTTCATTCCGTACTAAATATGTCAATTACGGCTCTTTAAATCATTGATACTCAGATGTTGGACTAATGTAGTTACATCCTCCCTTCTCATTTTTCTTCCATATTGCGGTATTTTTCTTCACTACTATCTTTAGATGTAAAGTTCATTTTAATCAATTTTTTGAAGCATGTCAAGAATTTTGTGCATTTTTTTAGAAATTGGCGATGTATGAATTGCCGCCATTGCCTAGCGAAAAACTGGGATGCCCGAAAAAACGAGGAAAGCGGATTCATCTGAATGATTTCAACTTGTCTTAGAATATGGACGGCATGCAGGTAGGTCATCGGATTGTTTTGATTCATATCTGCAGGAATCGCCGTATTCATGCTTATGTAAGTTGCAATGCGTCGGGTTCTCGGCGGCTTTTCTTCAGCACCGTGGACCCAAGTGCCCTGCATATGAGCTGTGCCTGGCAGGAACGAAAGATCCTACGGGACGCACCGGCAGAAGGCATGGACTATTATCCTTTGAAGCTGTACAAGCTGCGTTGGGCTATCGAAATCAACTACTATGAGCAGAAGGTCTTCTGCTCGCTGAATGCCTACCGGATTCGCCGCCAAAATGGCATTGAACACATGGTGAATCTGGTAAACCTCGTTCACAGCAGCCTGAAAATGCTACCGTATCTGGACGAGCATTTTGCGAAGTACCAAAACACCAGTCCACAAGAGCTGCGAAGCCATATAAGCTGGCAAATACAGCGTGAAATATT
>ENA-OQBT01000694-OQBT01000694.1-human-gut-metagenome-genome-assembly--contig:-NODE-694-length-18685-cov-4.486583_pt1 | contig 18685 bp, 20 predicted proteins | sample MGYA00242749_ERZ504557 | MGnify/ENA primary metagenome ERZ504557 (study PRJEB26092, sample SAMD00036243) | human gut metagenome | host: Homo sapiens | study: EMG produced TPA metagenomics assembly of... | reverse complement strand
CAAAATTAGCATCTTAATATAAAACCATCATTCATTTATCTCTAATTAAATATTTATTTTTTACATATATTAAACTTCTTCCAGAACAAGAAAAAACTCAGCTGAGTTTATGTACTCAACCGAGGTTATTTTTTATTCTATTATAAAACTTTACTCAAGAAATCTTTTGTACGAGCTTCTTTGGTTTGTTCGAAGACTTCTTCGGGCGTTCCTTGTTCAACAATGACACCTCCGTCCATGAAGATAACACGATCAGCCACTTCACGTGCAAATCCCATTTCATGGGTAACAATCGCCATTGTCATTCCTGATTTTGCTAAATCTTGCATAACACCAAGTACTTCACCAACCATTTCTGGGTCAAGCGCTGATGTTGGTTCATCAAAGAGCAGTACATCTGGATCCATAGCAAGTCCACGCGCAATTGCGATACGTTGCTGTTGACCACCTGACAAACTAGCTGGATAAACGTCTGATTTGTCGCGAAGCCCAACTTTATCTAATAAATCATAAGCTTTTGCTTCTGCTTCTGCTTTAGAGATACCCTTTGTTTTAGTTGGTGATAATGTGATATTCTCAAGTACCGTCATATTTGGGAAGAGATTGAACTGTTGGAAAACCATTCCCATTTTTTCACGCATCTTGAAAATATCATTTTTCTTATCTGTAATATCAACACCCTCAAAAGTAATCATACCTTTTGTCGGTGTTTCAAGTAAGTTCATTGTACGAAGAAATGTTGATTTTCCTGACCCTGAAGGTCCAATGATAACAACCACTTCACCAGATTTAATATCAAGGTCAATACCTTTTAACACTTCATTTTTTCCGAAATATTTATGAAGTCCTTTAATTGAAATAAGCATTTCTGACATTAGTTGCTACCTCCATTTCCCATGCGTTTTTCAAGTCGTTTCACTAAGAATGACATCACAGTTGTCACCATGAGGTAGTAGAATGCAGCAAATAACAATGGTGTGATGGGCAAATACGTTGCTGTTACGACCGATTGGGCACCATTCCACAATTCCATAACTCCGATAGTTTGAAGAAGTGAACTATCTTTGATAATGGTAATAAATTCATTACCAAGTGCTGGTAAGATATTTTTGAGGGCTTGCGGCAAAATGACATAACGCATTGCATTGACTGGGCGAATACCAAGCGAATACGCCGCTTCAAGCTGTCCTTTTGGTACTGCTTCGATACCAGCACGGACGATTTCAGAAATATAAGCTCCGCTATTTAACGAAATAATAATGATACCTGGAAGCAAACGTGAAAAATCAAGGTCAAGAACACCAAAGCCAACGATTGGCGCATTATTAAAGTGCATCCAAGCAAAGGCAATCATGATTTGAACAACCATCGGAGTCCCACGAAAGACCCAAACGTAAAAACTAGCAATCCAATTTAAAACTTTTATATTTGTACGTTTAACTAAAGCAACCAAGATACCAATGATTGTCCCAAAGAAAACAACACATGCTGAAATCATAATGGTTACAAGGACACCATAGTTAAAATAAGCCCAATATTTTGGCAAAAATGAAAAGTCCATTTATTTCTCCTATAAACAATAATCAATTAATTATAACACAGATTGAATAAAAATACCAATAATTCATTTTTCTGGAAACAGACGTAAATACTTGATATAACAGCATTTCTATCATTATTAATAAACAAAAAAATAAAAAGCTCGCAATTTGCGAACTTTTTGCAATTCAAAATAGCAATATAAGAAAACGTTGAAACCACACTTAAGCAGGGCTTTACCAAAACCTTATACTCTGTCCTGAATTTTTCTTTATTTTAGTAAAGAAGGTCATAAATTTCCATTGCGATTAAATCGATGCTATCAAATGAGTAAGACTCACGCGCTTCAACATCACGCAAAGTGAAAACTGGACCATTTTCAGGGTCATTACTGAATGACACTTCTGCCACAACGACACCATCACGTTCAAAATTACGTTTTAGATTACTACTATCAGTTGTCATTAACTCAAGACGATTGATAATTCTCACCAAATGTGATTCCATGACTATTCTCCTCTTCGTTTATTGTCCATACTATTTTAACATAATTTCCTACAAACAAACAACAAAGGAATGTATTTTCTTTCTTTTATCTAAAATTCCTGTCAAAAGTGCCATTTTTCAGCGATTATTGTCCTTTAAATTGCTTTTAGTGAATTGTACATAATCGCTTTGATAGAATGCATACGGTTTTCAGCTTCTTGAAAAATGATTGAACTGTATTTTTGAAAAATCTCATCGGTAATTTCAAGTTCAGCAAGACCATATTTGTCATAAATTTCTTGACCAATTTCGGTATTAAGGTCATGGAAAGCTGGTAAGCAATGCATGACAATCACATCAGGATTTTCAGTTTTCGCTAATAGTTCTGCATTGATTTGGTAAGGCAATAAGAGGTCAATACGTTCTTTGAAATCAACTTTTTCTCCCATTGATACCCAAACATCAGTGTAAAGCATATCAACACCTTTAACCGCAGCAAGGTCATCTGTAATGGTTAATTCAGCACCATTGTTGTATTTTTGAGCAACTTCAATAATTTCAGCTTCAGGTTGCAAGCTGGCTGGCGCAATAATTTTAACATTGACACCAAGAATTGCCGAAGTCACAAGCAAAGAATTTGCCATATTATTACGCCCATCACCGACATAAGCAATCGTCAAGCCTTCTAATTTTCCAAGAACTTCTTTTAAGGTCATAAAATCAGCAATCATTTGTGTTGGATGCCAAGTATCTGTCAAACCATTCCAGACTGGCACACCAGAATACTCAGCCAAGGCTTCAACATCTTCTTGTTTGAAACCACGGTACTCAATCCCGTCAAACATCGAACCAAGAACTTTTGCCGTATCAATGACTGATTCCTTTTTACCAAGTTGAATCTCGCTACTACCAAGATAAGTCACGTTCATGCCCAAATCTTGCCCAGCCACCGTGAAAGCTGAACGTGTTCGTGTACTTGTCTTTTCAAAAATAAGAGCAATGTTCAACCCCTCTAAATATTTATGAGGAATTTTTTTCTTTTTCAACTCTTTAAATTTCAATCCTAAATCAATCAGTTCAACCAGTTCTTCCTTAGTAAAATCAATCTCTTTCAAAAATGAATCATTAATAGCCATACACTCGTCCATCCTTTTTCTTTGAATAATATACCTAATTTTAGCATAATTATACATTTTGTCAAGGAGATTTTGAATAAAAAATCATCTCCCCCAAAATACCACCACACTTGCCATTTATATTTGACATGTCATATATAAACACATACAAACAAACTTTTCTCTTGAAAAACGTAATAGCTATTTTATCAATGGATTATTTGCGAGCGAAGTGAGCAACAAGAGGTTGCAAATAAATCTGATAAGGTCAGCATCATTCGTAAGAAATTTTTGTGAATCTAAAATAAGAACTGCCAGTCAATCACTGCAATCTTTAGAAATTTCTTGGGTTCCTTCAATAGCCCACTAGACTATTGAACCTGCCGTCGGCTCAAACCATCCAGTGGATAGTTTGAGGTCTGAGCCTAGAAATAAAAAATCAAGGAACTTAAGAAAAGTAACAAAAAAATTTTTGCTAAAAAACAAATAGGTGTTACCCGCCAAACGGTTAACCTCATCGAAAATAATAAGTATAGTCCGTCATTTGAACTTTGTATCACATTAGTGGAGGCGTTGCAAACTAATCTCAACACACTTTTTTGGGAAACTAGACATTTATAATTTTGGGAATTTTAAAGGAAAATCATTATGAAAACGAAGAAAATATCACTTTGGTTAAAATTTATTAAACGTTTCTACGGAATTAATGGCAAATTAGACGAATATCGCGAACAAGAAGTTAATCGTATCAGCAATAAACTGTTTATCGGTCTTTTTTTCTTTGAGTTATTCTTTTCTGCTATTATTTTACTCATCAACCAGACAATAGCGGCCACTGCTGTCCTCTATATTAATCTCTTCGGCCTCATTTTTGTTATTCCTATTATTCTTCTTGTTATGTTGACCAATCGTGATTTGCAAACATCATTGGAAATCCCTAAAAATGAAGTCGAACAGACACGGCAGAATGCTCGCAAAAAGGGCTGGTTAGTTGATGGAATTTTTGCACTATTCATGCTCGTTTTTAACGCTTTTAGCAAATGGCAAGAGGGAAAAAATCCTTTGGAACTCTTCACAAATCCTCTCAGACTTATCGCAATCACCCTCGGTGGGGTAATTTGGGGCGCTGCTATGGGGTCTATGACAGCCAGTCAAATTGACCCTGAGAAAGCATAGCACTCTTAGCGATAAGAGTGACTATTTTAATGCTTTTTACTTGATTTCTATTAACCTAGTGCTATAATAGAATCATGAACTTTGACTATCTTTGACCTTTATTGTCAATGTCAAGCCGTTACGAAAGGAGGGTATTATATATGCTCTGTCAAAATTGTCATTTAAACGAATCAACAATTCATCTCTATACAAATGTCAATGGTCAGCAAAAGCAAATTGATTTGTGCCAAAATTGCTATCAAATCATGAAAACTGACCCTAACAATACTATTTTAGGTGGTTTAGGAAATGCACAAACTTCTTCCACACAAAATCAATCTACTGGTATGAATCCTTTTGATGATTTCTTCAGTAATTTAAATAATTTCCACGCATTCGGTGGACAAGATTTCCAAAATACGCCTCCAACACAATCAGGTGGTGGAAATAACGCCGGCAATAATAACAATTATCGTCCAAACGGCGCAGCTAGCCAACAGCAACAACAAAAGGGATTGCTAGAAGAATTTGGTATTAACGTTACTGATATTGCTCGTCGCGATGATATCGACCCTGTCATTGGACGTGATGCTGAAATCATTCGTGTGATTGAAATTCTTAACCGTCGTACAAAAAATAATCCTGTTCTTATTGGTGAACCAGGGGTTGGTAAAACAGCCGTTGTTGAAGGATTAGCTCAAAAAATCGTAGATGGTAACGTTCCACAAAAACTTCAAAATAAACAAGTTATTCGTCTTGATGTCGTTAGCCTTGTGCAAGGAACAGGTATTCGTGGTCAATTTGAAGAACGTATGCAAAAACTCATGGAAGAAATCCGTGAACGCAAGGACGTTATTCTCTTCATTGACGAAATTCACGAAATTGTCGGTGCTGGTTCTGCAGGCGACGGCAACATGGACGCTGGTAATATTTTAAAACCAGCACTTGCTCGTGGTGAACTTCAATTAGTTGGTGCTACGACACTCAATGAATACCGCATTATTGAAAAAGATGCAGCACTTGAACGCCGTATGCAACCTGTCAAAGTTGATGAACCAAGCGTGGAAGAAACGATTACGATTCTTCGTGGTATTCAAAAGAAATACGAAGATTATCATCATGTCAAATACAGCGATAATGCAATTGAAGCTGCCGCAAATCTTTCTAACCGTTACATTCAGGATCGCTTCCTCCCAGATAAAGCCATTGATTTGCTAGACGAAGCTGGTTCTAAAATGAATTTAACCCTTAACTTTGTTGACCCACAAGAAATCGACAAGCGTTTAGTGGAAGCTGAAAACCTAAAAACACAAGCTACTCGCGAAGAAGATTATGAACGCGCAGCTTATTTCCGTGACCAAATCGCTAAATACAAGGAAATGCAACAACAAACAATCAACGAAGACGATATCCCAGTCATTACTGAAAAGACTATCGAAGCTATCGTTGAAGAAAAAACTAACATTCCTGTTGGTGATTTGAAAGAAAAGGAACAATCACAATTAATTAATCTCGCTGATGATTTGAAAACACACGTCATTGGTCAAGATGATGCCGTTGACAAGATTGCCAAAGCTATTCGCCGTAATCGTGTCGGTCTTGGTACCCCAAATCGTCCAATCGGTTCGTTCCTCTTTGTTGGACCAACTGGTGTTGGTAAAACAGAACTTTCTAAACAATTAGCGATTGAACTTTTCGGCTCAGCTGACAGCATGATTCGTTTCGATATGTCTGAATACATGGAAAAACATGCGGTCGCTAAACTTGTCGGAGCGCCTCCAGGATACGTTGGTTACGAAGAAGCTGGTCAATTGACAGAAAAAGTTCGCCGTAATCCATACTCACTCATCCTTCTTGACGAAGTTGAAAAAGCGCATCCTGATGTTATGCATATGTTCTTGCAAGTTCTTGATGACGGTCGTTTGACTGACGGTCAAGGTCGTACAGTAAGCTTCAAAGATACTATTATTATCATGACTTCTAATGCTGGTACTGGTAAAACAGAAGCTTCAGTTGGTTTCGGTGCTGCTCGTGAAGGACGTACAAATTCTGTTCTTGGTGAACTTAGCAACTACTTCAGTCCTGAATTCATGAACCGTTTCGACGGTATTATCGAATTTAAGGCTCTTAGCAAAGACAATCTTCTCCAAATTGTTAACCTTATGCTTGACGATGTCAATAAACGTCTAGCAACTAACGATATTCACCTCGAAGTTTCTGATAAAGTAAAAGAAAAATTAGTTGACCTTGGCTACGATCCTAAAATGGGTGCTCGTCCATTACGTCGTACTATCCAAGATCACATTGAAGATGCCATTACAGACTTCTATCTTGAAAACCCAAGCGAAAAAGATTTGAAAGCTGTTATGACAAGTAATGGTAAAATTATCATCAAATCTGCTAAAAAAATTGAAAAAGAAGAAACAACCGTTTCAGCAGAATCAGAATAATGAAACTCTAAATAGTTTGGGACGACAATAGTTCCAAACTATTTCTTTCTTTGCTTCAAATGACTTTACTAGTGACAGCTCATCAACAAGACTTGATGATATTCCAGATTTCCACAACTTTCTCTGCTCTGCTGTTTTTATAACGGCAAATTGTCATAAAAAAATCAAAATATTCCGATAATTTTATAGAAAAAAGTTCATTTTTTTAGTATAATGTCACCAACAGACACTCGTACTAATTATTTTGGTCTCCACTATTTCTATCATATTTTTCATAGGAGAATATCATGACAAATCCAACTTTCGGTGAAAAACTTACAACTGTTGATTACAAAGCACGCTATGGTGTTTATGCCATTATTCCAAATGCTGATAAAAACCAGATTATCCTAGTTCAAGCACCTAATGGTTCTTGGTTTCTTCCTGGTGGAGAAATCGAAGCTGGTGAAGACAATTTTTCAGCTTTAAAACGTGAACTCATTGAAGAATTGGGCTTTTCGGCTGAGCTAGGTTATTACTATGGACAGGCAGATGAGTATTTTTACTCTCGCACCGTGATACCTATTTTTATAATCCCGCTTATATCTACGAAGTGACACATTTTGAAGAAATTGATGATCCTTTGGAAGACTTCAACAACCTCTCTTGGTTTTCAATTGATGAAGCTATCGACAAATTAAAACGTGGTAGCCACAAGTGGGGGGTTGAAGCTTGGAAAAAAAATCATCACTAATATCTCTTATTCTACTTTTTCACTCAAAATAGTGTTATAATAGGGGTAGAAAATCACACAGGAGGAGATATATGAGGTTAATCAACACAACAAGTAGTCATTCTGAGCTGGTTCGTAATCAGTTGCGAAATACGGATACAAAGCTCGTCGAGACCTATTCTGCAGGAAATACTGATGTTATTTTCACACAAGCGCCAAAACACTACGAGCTATTGATCTCAAACAAATATCGCGCTATTAAAGATAGTGAAATTGAAGCAATTCGTGAATTTTTCCTCAAACGTAAAATCGATAAATCAATCGTTCAACTAGACCAATTAAAAACCTTGCACACAGCAAATCTAATTGAAATTTCATTCCCAACAGCTCACTAATCAGGTCTCCACAACCTGATTTTTTATTTGCTTTAGTATACAAAAAGTCCCATATGACTTCAAATTTAAAGCGATGAAACAATAAATAGAAAGAATCATATCTTGATAACAGACGACAAGCAATCATTCGTAATTACTTTTTTAAATACTCAAAAGAGGCTCGGAAAAGGGTGAAAGTCGCTACGATGGACATGTCTGGTAACTACAGTCCTTTGCTTAAACACCTTCACTCTCCAATTTTACTCTCGGTCTAAAAGTTTTCATATTGTTCAGCACATGAACAGAGCGCTAAAACAGACACGTATCCAAATAATGAAACAACTTGAGAAGAAATCTCTTGAATACCGTGTCCTAAAATATTACTGGAAGCTCATTCAAAAGGATAGTCGAAAATTATCGCCTCATACTTTTTACTCAAAAACTTTCAGAGAAACGTTAACGCTTAAAGGATGTTTAGAAAAGATTTTTAAACATGTGCCGCAACTTAAACACTACTACAACCTTTATCAATTACTCCTTTTTCACTTACAAGAAAAGAATACCGAATGATTCTTTGGATTAATTTAGGAAGCTTTACCTCAATTCAATCACTCTTTAAAAACAGCACTAACAACTTTTATTCACTATAAGAAATACATTACCAACACCAAACTTGAAGCAACCAACAAACTCATCAAAAATATTAAATACAACGCTTTTGGTTATAGGAACTTTGACAACTTAAAAAAAGCGCATTTACCTCGCTTTGAACAGCAAAAAAAGCGAGAACAACACTTGTTCTCGCTAGAGCTTAACTTTGTCACCCACTACAGTTGACAAAGAGCCGTTTTTGTATTTGTTAAGCAATGTTATGTTATTTTGCTTTAACTTCAAATCCTTCTGCTACTACTTCTGGGAAGTTTGCTTCAACGATTTCATCACAGTGGTCACAAATGGTAACACCGTATGAACGTTCTTTAGCTGTTGGGTCAACACGACGGCAACGATCACAAACTTGTCCTTCAGCATGAGCAACTGTGAACGCAACATCATCAAAAGCTACTGCGTCAGTAGGTGCAGATTCATCAGTAACAGTTAATTGAGATACAATCAACAATTGAGCAACGTCACTATCAAGTGCTGTAAGAAGAGTCTTCACTTCTTCGCTAGCATAAATTGTCAAATGAGCTTCCAATGATTTACCAATGATTTTAGCATTACGAGCTTCTTCCAAAGCTTTTTGAGCTTGGTTACGAAGTGTCATGAAGGCATCCCATTCTTCAAGAATATTCTCTTGCCCTGCAAAGACTTCAGCATCTGGTAATTCAGACAATTGAACAAATTCTTCTGGTTCGAATTCGAGGTATGACCAGATTTCTTCAGCTGTGTGAGGAAGAATTGGTGTCAATAATTTAGTGATTTTAACCAAAATATCGTAGAAGACTGTTTGCATTTGACGGCGAGCAAGGTTATCTGCTGCTTCGATGTAAACAACGTCTTTAGCAAAATCAAGATAGAATGCTGATAAATCAACTGTGATGAAGTTCACGACAGCTTTGTAAATCGCCATGAAGTCATAGGCTTCGTAAGCTTTGCGGATTGTTGCTACCAATTGGTTGAATTTAACAGTCATGTATTTATCAACTGCACGCAAGTTTTCGTAAGCAACTGCATCTGTATTTGGATTGAAATCTGCTGTATTGGCAATCAAGAAACGAAGTGTGTTACGGATTTTACGGTAAGTTTCTGATGTTTGTTTCAAAATATCCATTGATATACGAACATCGTTGCTAGAATCAACACTAGTTACCCAAAGACGTAAAATTTCAGCACCGAATTGTTTTTCAACATCACTTGGAAGGATTGTATTTCCGAGTGATTTAGACATTTTTTCACCTTTACCATCAAGGACGAAACCTTGAGAAAGCACAGCTTTATAAGGAGCATGTCCGTTGACAGCAACTGAAGTGATTAATGATGAGTTGAACCAACCACGGTATTGGTCAGAACCTTCAAGATAAAGGTCAGCTGGATATTCTAAACCTTCGCGAGCATTCATAACACCATTCCATGAAGAACCTGAGTCAAACCATACATCCATGATATCAGTTTCTTTAGTGAATTCACCATTTGGTGAACCTGGATGAGTGAATCCTTCTGGAAGAAGGTCTTTAGCTTCACGTTGCCACCAAACGATTGAACCATATTCAGCAAATAAATCAGCAACATGGTCAGTTACTTCTTTCGTCATGATAGCTGTACCATCTTCAGCGTAGAAGATTGGAAGTGGCACACCCCATGCACGTTGGCGTGAGATAACCCAGTCACCACGGTCACGAATCATGTTGTAAAGACGTGTACGACCCCATTCTGGATAGAATGTTGTGCGATCAATTTCATCAAGAATGTCTTGACGGAATTTAGAAACTGATGCAAACCATTGTGGTACAGCACGCCAGATAATTGGTTTCTTAGTGCGCCAGTCAAATGGATATGAGTGAGTGATGACTTCACTAGCAAGCAAAAGGTCACCAAGTTTTTCAGTAACAGTTGGAACAACTTTATCATAGAATTGACCTTGGAAATCTGGACCAGCATTTTCCATCATGATACCACGTTCGTCAACAGTAACAGCAACTTCAAGATTGTATTTAACACCAACATTGTAGTCATCTTCACCAAAACCAGGGGCAGTATGGACAACACCTGTACCTGAATCAAGTGTAACGTGGTCACCTAAGATAACAAGTTCATCTACTTCTGTATCCCATGGATGTTCTGTAACGATGTATTCGAGTTCAGTACCTTTATGTTTAGCGAGGACTTCAAATGATTCCCAACCAAATTTTTCAGCTAAGCTATCCAAAAGTCCTTCTGCAACAACGAATTTACGGTCATCATTAGCTGGTTTCACAACAACGTAATCCATATCAGGACCAACAGTCAAACCACGTGAAGCTGTTACTGTAAATGGTGTTGTTGTCCAAACAACAATATAAGTATCAGTATCAAGCACACCTTTACCATCTTTAACTTTATTAGCATAGTAAAGTGATGTTGAATCAATATCATGATATTCAATTTCTGCTTCAGCAAGTGCTGATTCAGATGACCATGACCAGTAAACAGGTTTTGCACCACGGTAGATGTAACCTTTATCAGCCATTGCACCAAAGACACGAATTTGAGCAGCTTCATATTCAGGAATTAATGTGATGTATGGATTTTCCCAATCAGCAGATACCCCAAGACGTTTGAAATCTTCACGTTGTTTATCAACTTGGCTAAGTGCGTATTCACGACACATTTCAAGGTATTCAGTCAAAGGAATTTCTTTACGTTTCACACCTTTTTTAGCCAACACTTGTTCAATTGGAAGTCCGTGTGTGTCCCAACCAGGAATATAAGGGGCACGGAAACCAGACATTGATTTTGAACGTACAATAATGTCTTTCGAAATTTTATTCATAGCATGACCAACGTGAATGTTTCCGTTAGCGTACGGAGGTCCATCGTGGAGATTGAAAGAAGGTTTGCCTTCATTTAATTGTTGACGTTTAGCATAGATATCTGCTTCTTCCCATTCTTTTTGCCAATTTGGCTCTTTGTTTGGGAGTCCAGCACGCATTGGGAACGCAGTTTTCCCAAGATTAAGCGTATCTTTTAGTTTCATGACTACTCCTTATAAATAATAATATTTAACTATCATTGACATTGCCAATAACAGAAAATGACCTAACATATAAATGGTTAAACAAAAAAGCCTTCGTCTCAAAAAGGACGAAAGCTCGTGGTACCACCTTAGTTTAGAAATTTAGTCTTTAAAATCTAAATTTCCCTCTTTAACTCGTAAGGTGAGTTTGCCCTTTTACCCTACTTGATTCAGGTAAAAATGTTAGAAAAGGATAATTGATACCCAAGTGATTGCAGGTCTCACACCATCGCCTGCTCGCTGTAAATATTGACTATCAACCGTGTTTTTCTTATTCTTCGATATTTAATTTAAATGTTTGTGTTTCGTTAAGATTGATTTCAGAATCTGCTTCGCTGTCATCTACAATAGCAATTTTTTGTGTTTCTTCAAGGTGTTTGTTTCCTGCTTCAACACGGCGTTGCAATTCTTTCATTTCTTCTGGTGTAAATTGACGTGTTGCATCCATTGACAATTCATCATCAGTTTCTGGAACTTCTTCTTCCAAAACTTTTTCAACAACTTCACGGAAAGCAGCATCTGAGTTTTGAAGGTAAACAGCTGTTGGCTGCAACAATTCTGTCCATTCTGGTGAATTTGTTAAACCAAGCTGTCCTTCGATAGCCGCTACCAAACGTTGATGGAAAACACGTGTTTGACGTTTCAAATCTTCTGTTTCTACAGCAACACGTTTAGCTTCATCAGTTGCATCACGTAAAATTTGATTAGCTTTTGATTTAGCCTCATCAATAAGATGTTGTGCATCATAGTTAGCTTTGCTAACAAGGTTAGCAGCTTCATCGTTAGCAGATGTTTTAACTTTTTCAGCTGTTTCTTGTGCAAGGATAACAGATTGACTCAATGATTCTTTCATTTCATCGAAGTAAGCTAATTTATCTTCTAAATCTTTGATTCTGTTTTCTTGTTCATGATTACGACGAACCAAGTCTTCATAATCATCTACAACAATATCAAGAAATTCATTAACTTCTTCTTCGTCGTAACCACGAAATTTTAATTTAAATGTTTTATCTTTAATATCAAGTGCTGTAAGTGCCATTGATTTCTCCTTATTTATGTATCATCTTATCTACGGTCAATTTACATTTTCCATTTTTAGTGAGACCATTTTCACTTAAAATAGAAAAGCGACCAAATCCTCTAACACTAATCAAATCTCCAACTTGAAGCATTTCTGAGGCTCTATCAACTATTTGATAGTTAAGTTTTACTTTATCAGTTTCTATCAACTGCACTGCTTGACTTCTTGAAAGCTTCAAAACTGTTGCAAGAACTTTATCCATGCGCATACTAGAAACTATGATGTCCAGTTGTCGACTATCTTTCTCACCTGCAATTAACTGTTCCAGAGGAATTTCTTTTAGTGAAACGCTAGCCTTAGCAATTTTAGTCACATCAGCTCTAAAGTAATCAGCCATATTTTGCGTTACCAAAAGCTGCGCATAACCGGATTCAACTAAAATATCTCCGATAACTGTTCGTTTAATCCCAAGCTTATGAAGTAAAGTTCCCATAATCTGAGAATGTGTCAGCTGATTAAATTTTGAATTGTAATTCACCTCAAGCAAAGTTAATTCAAAATCCTCAGGATTAAACTCATAATAGTCAGGTGCCACAATAAGTCGAGCGTATTCAGCTGGATAATAATCACTCGAAACAAAATAGTGCAATCCTCGATTGCCAATAACGCTTCTTGCGATATCAACTTGGCGAGGATTTAGAAAATCTGTTAAAGCATATGCATAAGTTACTTCGACACGACGAGCAAGGTCATCAATCTTTTCAATAAAATCATACTCACCTGGTCGAAAATGCTGATATAAATCCTTTTGCATCGCCATATTACGCAAAAATCATGATAAGAATACGACTTAAAACGTTAGCGCAATTACTACGGCCAAAATTGTAAAGTCTAATCCCATGAATTGAAGATTAAAACGACGAAAAGGTCTAATAACTGGTTCAACCAGTTGCCCCATGGCTCTTCCAAACCAAGTATTGTAAGCTCCTGGGAACCATGAAAGCAAAGCATACGCAAATAACAGATAAGAGTAAAACTGAATTAGTCTTAATAGTACAATTAATACAAAAATCATATATTAGCGTCTCTTCATGTCAAAGTCAAAACCGATGTCTTGCCCGTTATTTGGAACAGCAAGTTCTTCAACATTAACAATAACGTTAGAAGGTGTCAATAAGTACATTGAACTACCAACTTTTTGAAGACTTCCATAAAGAACTTTACTTGCACCATCAATAAAGTCAAGGCAACGGCGTGCTTGTGCATCAAGCATGTACTGGAAATCAATTAATACACATTCGTTAACAATCAAAAGGTCAACAATTTCTTGAGCATCCTCATATTTACGAGGAAATTTCAAAGCAATTGTCGTTGTCGCTTGATTAGCACGTACTTGCATTTGTTCTTCACGACGTTGATTTATTGAACGAACAGGTTGATTTTCTTCAACTGCTCGTCTTTGTTGAGGCTGTTGTGGACGTTGACGAGCTGCTCCACCACCTTGAATTTGCTGAGTTCTAACATTTTGAACTGGTTCAGCACGTCTTTGGGCTTGTTGTGGTACTGCTTCTGCTTGCTGTTGAACATGTGGGCGCTGAGCCTCTTCTTCAACAGTTTCTTCAACATCACTTACCTCATCAGTGTCGAAATAAGAAATTAGTTTGTCAAATTTATCTTTAAATGCCATCTTTTGTTCTCCCGTTATTTAAAGAATGATGTTCCAATTCTGACAAAAGTCGCTCCATTGCGAATCGCAATTTTGTAATCACCACTCATCCCCATACTTAATTCCGTAAAAGGCATATGAGGTAATTGGCGAGCTTGTAACTCTTGTCTAAGTTGGTTTGCTTTTCCAAAAATTTCTTCAATCTCACTTTCAGAAGCTTCTTTCGGAGCCATTGTCATCAAGCCCACGATTTCCACTTTATCAAATTCAGAGATTGCGGTTAAAGCTTCGTCAATTTCCGAAACTTTAAAACCGTGTTTGCTCTCTTCCTCTGAAATATTAACCTGTAAGAAACATTTGATAGTATGCTCTGCTCGTTTCTGAATCTCTGAAGCAAGTTTGATAGAATCCAAAGCATGGAAATAATCAACAAAGTTAATCACATTTTTAACTTTTCGACGTTGCAAACTTCCAATTAAATGCCAAGTCAACTTTCTATCTTTTAAGGCTTCATATTTATCAAGAAACATATCGACTCTATTTTCACCAATATGTTCAATACCTGTGTCAATAAGACGAGCAGCAACACCACTATCAACATACTTCGTCACGGCAATAATATTGACACTTTCTTTAGAACGATTGGCTTGTTGCGTAGCCTGCGCAACTTGTTCAAAAACAAGGTCTTTATTTTTTTTAAAATCTGTCATTAACGATTTTTAAAGAATGGTGGTGTTTCTAGTTCATCATCCGCATCATCATTGGCTGTAAATGTTGACATTGTCAATTTACTATCTAATTCACCTTCTGTTGGACGTGCAATGTTATCACGGCGAAGATCCCAGTTACCAAATGAATTTTCTTTTTGTTGAGATTGATTAGCCGCTGGCTGTTGCGAAGTTGGCATAGCATGGCTTTCACCCATATCATAGTCAAAACTTGAACGACGTTCAAATGTTGTTTGATTTGGTTGTTGTGTACGCTCTGAAGCGTATTGAGCACCTGCTGCTTGTTGTGCATTAGCTTGAGTAAATGAACGAGTTGGTTGTTGGAATCCTGCTGCTTGCTCAGCACGGTCTTGACGAACACCTGTTGCAACAACTGTTACGCGGATTTCATCTTTCATCGTATCATCAATAGATGTACCAAGCCAGATATTAACACCTTTACCTGCTGCTTGACTAATGATTTCAGAAGCTTCTTCTGCTTCTGTAAGAGTCATATCAAGACCACCAGTAACGTTAACGATTACATCTTGCGCACCATCAATTGTAGTTTCAAGAAGTGGTGAAAAGATTGCTTTACGAGCAGCTTCTGTAATACGTTCTTCACCGGAACCAATACCAATCCCCATAAGGCGTTACCTTTGTTCGCCATAACTGTTTTAACATCGGCAAAGTCAAGGTTGATAAGACCAGGGCTTGTAATCAAATCAGTGATACCTTGGACACCTTGACGAAGGACATTATCAGCTTCGCTAAGTGCTTCAAGAAGAGGTGTTTTCTTATCAACGATTTCAAGAAGGTTATTATTTGAAATGATAAGCAATGTATCTACTTGTTCACGAAGTTCTGCAATTCCTTCTGCTGCAAAGTTACCACGCTTGTTTCCTTCGAAACCAAATGGACGTGTTACAACAGCAACAGTAAGAGCGCCTAGGCTTTTAGCAATACGTGCGATAACTGGTGCAGCACCTGTACCAGAACCACCGCCCATACCAGCAGTGATAAAGACCATATCAGCCCTGTAAGAGCTTCTGTCAAAACCTCTTCACTTTCTTCCGCAGCCTTACGACCTACTTCAGGCTGTCCTCCAGCACCAAGTCCACGAGTCAATTTAGGGCCTAACTGAATAACAGTTTCAGCTTTTGAAGAGCTCAATGCTTGGATATCAGTGTTTGCTGCGATAAATTCAACACCAGCAACACCCTCATCAATCATACGGTTAATAGCGTTACCTCCGCCACCACCGACACCAATAACTTTAATAACTGCACCTTGTACTGATGCTGTGTCAAATGAAAATGCCATTTTTATTCCTCACTTATTGTTTAGTCAAACATACTTCCAAAAATACCACGAACACGCTCACCAAGTTTTGGTCTTGATTCTTCTTGTTTTTGACTGGTGGAACCTGAGTAGGTTGCGATACTAGGTTATCATTTGCCGGCACAACTAAATCATTATTATAGACCACTCGAGGTCGTACTTGCGGCTGTGGTTCAAAATCGACTGGTTTGCGTCGAAGAAGTTCTTCACCAGAAACTGCTCGTTGCGCGATCACATCCACTTCACTCATTGTCCCAACATATTCAACAAGACTGATGACGTTAGCAAACATTGGATTACGGATACCAACTTGATTTGGGACATGTAGTTTAACGGTTGTTCCAAAAATTTCTTGAGCAACTTCAACCACACCTGGCATGATTGCGCCACCACCAACAAGAACAATACCACCTGGTAAGTCAAGCAAACGTCCACGTTCTAAATCTTGTTTAACACGATCTAGAATGTGGCGTACACGCGCAGAAATAATTTCTGACAAGTAACGCTCGCTAACTGAGATAGGTGTATCACTACCAACAACATCAACTTGGACCGTTTCTGATAAACTTGCTTCCTCTAGGTTAGCTTGTCCAAAGTTAAACTTAAGGGCTTCAGCAATCTGTATAGATGTTTTCAAAACTTTTGAAATATCTTTGGTTATATATTCACCACCCTCTGGGTAAATGTTAGTGTATTGCAATTCTTGTGCACGCATAGAAGCAACGGTTGTTTGACCGCCACCTAAATCAATCACAGTAGCACCGAATTCGCGTTCACCTTCGTTAAGAACTGATTTTGCCATAGCAAGCGGTGTGATGATTATATTTTCAACACTAATACCTGCACGTTCAACTGTTTTACGAAGATTATGTAAGATAGTACTTGGTCCTGTATAAATCAAACCACGCATTTCTAAGCGAATCCCCATCATACCACGTGGATCACGAATTCCTTGGAAACCATCAACGATAAATTCTTCAGGAATCAATGAGATTACTTCACGCTCTGGAGTAATACTTTTTGTTAATGCTGATTTAACAACACTATCAACATCTTCATCTTTAATTTCTTTTGATTCACTAGGTACTGGAATCATCCTTGGGTGGGTTCGATCTGAAGCAAATTAGCTGGAAGACCTACATTAATCTTATCAATTGTCATTCCCGCTTTTTCTTCTGCTTGCTCAACCGCTTTTTTAATCGCTTCCGCAGCAGCCTCAATATCTATAATAATCCCATCTTTTACTCCCGTACTGGGAACATTACTCACACCAATCACGTTCATTTCACCAGAAACAAATTCTGCTACTAGAACCTTAATCGAGCTTGTTCCTATATCCAAACCTGTAAAAAAGCCATTTCTAGCCATTCACTCGACCTCACTATCTTTCCAATCATTTACTATTCTAAAATCTGTATAAAATCAGAATTATTCAGAAAATATTATATCATAAAAAAACGTAAAATGTTATCATTTTACGTTTTTTGTTATAGAAACTTAATTTTATTGTTGACCAACCTGCATACCAGACGTTATATTATTCGGATTTTCCTCTGTAGTAGAATTATTATCGCTGGCACCATCTACTGCAAATGTTTCTGTTGATACTTCTGTATCACTTGATTCTGTCTGAGTTTCCTCACTAGATTCTGTTGTTGATTCGGTATCACTAGAATCTGTATTTTCACCACTTGATTCTGAGCTAGAACTTTCTTTTTCAGCGGCAGCTTCGGACTCAATAGTTTCTGTCGTTGTATAAATACCGACTTCCATATCAACAATGCTGGTTTCTGTCAGATTTCCCTTAATTTTCGTGTAGTAAGGTAATTTCTCAACAATTTCTGACAATGGTACACGAACGGTATTGCCATCATGCATTTCCAAAAGAAGTAAATCAGCTGTCGTCGAAGAATTCGCAGAGCTAACAATTTGAATTTGACTAACTAAATCTTTATCCAGTTTTGAAAAAGCTTTTATCAATTTTTGAATATCACTTTCAGAAGAAAGATTGATAGTCAGGAAGTATCAGGCAATTCAGACGCTCCAACAACATCAAGGCGAGTTCCGTTTTCAAGAATTGGTTGGTAGCCATCATCCGTCTGAGCATAAGCCACAATATCATATTCTTTCACTTTTATCGTGAATTTATTCGGAAAATGATAAATGATTTTAGCTTCTTTGATCATTTTATCGTTTTTCAAAATGCTTTTTTCATACGCTGAATGGTTAAAAATCAGCGAGAAGAAATAATCTGAGCTTTTTATGCCTGACGCAGTCAAAACAGCATCAGACGTTGTTGTTGATGTTCCCGAAACTGTGACTGTTTTTTGCTTGCTAAGAGGCGTTACCAAAAAGAGCGATATTAGCAAAACTGCACCAGCAACAATAAGAACAGGATAAGCCAACG